>Ga0209988_10000533_pt1 | contig 23747 bp, 17 predicted proteins | sample N075metaG_FD_183115 | JGI IMG/M metagenome (GOLD analysis project Ga0209988, IMG submission 183115) | Deep subsurface microbial communities from Kermadec Trench to uncover new lineages of life (NeLLi) - N075 metaG (SPAdes) (version 2) | ecosystem: Environmental > Aquatic > Marine > Ocean trench... | reverse complement strand
AAGACTTCCCATCCGCTTCTGTGTCGGAAAACCCGGCTTAGAGCCGGGTTTCCCGACACAGAAAGGGCAAAGAAAGGCGAAGGAATGTGATCGTGACCCCGTCGTCGAGACACGGTATACACCGTTGACACCGACCGCCGGCTCAAACCAGGTAACCCTGCCGCACCCGGAACGATCCACTTAGGGCTGCTTCCTTCCGGACCTGACCCGATTCATGGTGTTCCGCCGCGCAGGACCCGGCCGTCAACACCACGTGTCCGGCATCCGGGCTGTACGCCCCGGCGTGTCGTGTCCCTCGGACGGGGGATTCGGTCCCGCATGAAGAGGGTTTCGGGTTCAGGGCACCCCTAACGCCCCACCTACACGATCACCGAGAAGGCTACAGGCACCATGCTGGTAGGGCGAGATGAGTATGGAGTCCGGCCAGTGTTACCTTGACCGGTTCCATGTGGCTCAAACGATTCGGTCCCAACTTTCCCAGGCTTTTCACGGCTGCACTCCTTCAGGAGATTCCATTTGCCCTGATGATCCATCTCCCGGGACACCTATCCGATCTGGGGGCTACCGAAGCCCTGATTGGCGTGCTTTACGCAGCCTCGGCTGCAGTCTCGCTGCTGCTCCGTCCAGCGATGGGCCGGCTCCTGGATCTGACTCACCGGAGGACCATCCTTCTCGCTGGAGGTCTCATCAACGTGGCCGTGATCTTCAGCTTGGTCACGGCAGATGTCTGGGGTCCGTATCTGTGGATGCTGTTTCTCGCATGGAGGACGGTCCAGATAACTCTGTTCACTGCGATGCTCACCTACGGCGCCGACTCGATCCCGGTGGAGCGACGCACTCAGGGGCTTGCCATATTCGGATTGTCTGGTCTGATCCCCATCGCCATCGGCGGTTACGTAGGGGACGTTGTTATTGCCAGGTTTGGCTTTGACGGGTTGTTCGTGCTGGCGGGCGCGATCGGGCTTGCGTCGTGGTTCATCGTCAGGACTCTTCCGGTACTTCCGGTGCGAGGTCGTCAGCCACGACGTAGTTTTTGGGCGGCGCTGGTTCAGAAGAACATGCTCCCCTTGTGGTTTGTGGCACTGCTCTTTGCCCTTGGCATCGAGTCGCTATTCACTTTTACTCGCACCTATGTCGACGAGCGCCAGATCGGGACGGCCGGCGCGTTCTTCGCGGCCTACGGAATCGCCGCGGCACTAACCCGGATCGTGGGAGGCCAGTTCTACGACCGAATACCTCACCGGCCTGTGCTGGTGGGCTCGATTGCTGCTTACGGGACCGGTCTTGGCATCATGGCATTAGCCGGGTCGGAAGTCTCGCTTATGCTGGCCGCGATCGTCACCGGTACTGCCCACGGTGCGGTGTTCCCGTTGCTCTCCAGCGAGGTGGTCAACCGCGCCCGCGTCTCGGAGCGGGGATCCGCGATGACCGTGTTCACCTCGCTTTTTGACATTGCGCTGCTGCTTGGCGCACCCGCAGTGGGGTTTCTGATAGTCGGATTCGACTACTTGGTGGCTTTCTCGGCGGTCGGCTTGACGTTGCTCATTGGAGCAGTTGTCTATTGGATATGGGACTACCGGATGGTCAAGACCTCAGCCCCGTTTGTTGCCGAAGAAGCTCTCGAGTAGTCGACTGCACTCATCGGAGAGGACGCCGTCGATGAGATCGACACGATGGTTGAGGCGTCGGTCCTGGGGAATGTTGTAAAGAGACCATGCCGCGCCCGCTTTGGGGTCGGCGGCCCCGTAAACGATCCGTTTCAACCTAGCCCAGACAGCGGCCCCGGCACACATCGGGCATGGTTCCAGGGTCACGACCAGCGTGTGATCGGTCAACCGCCAGTCGCCGATCTCTCTCGCTCGGGCTGACAACACCAGCATCTCGGCATGAGCGGTCGGGTCGCGGAGTTCTTCCCGCCGATTTCGATCTACTGCGACTACTTCCTCCGACTCGTCGAGGAGAACCGCGCCGACCGGGACATCACCAGAACTGGCCGCCTCCTCGGCGGCCTTGAGGGCGGTTCGCATCGGGTCTTCGTAGTTGTCGTTCGAAATGGGCTCAGTCACTCGTGACCATTATCCTTCCTCATCCCGTCGGTCAGACGGGTAACTCCGGAGGGATCGCATAGTCTGGCCTAGTGCGCGGCACTGGAAATGCCGTTGGGGGCTTACACCCCCTCGAGGGTTCGAATCCCTCTCCCTCCGCAAGTCATAGCTGGTAGGTCCAAGCCGACCCGCTGACCTGCGGCCTACAACCTATGACTTACCGAGACGGCGCTCCGGCGCCGTTCTCGGAGGGGTCGCATAGTCTGGTCTAGTGCGCGGCACTCGAAATGCCGTAGGGGGCTGACGCCTTCTCGTGGGTTCGAATCCCACCCCCTCCGCCAGCCATGCGTGTATCTGCACACGCATCAGAGGCAGTAGGTGGCGGTGGCGGCACATCAACCACCAAGCAGGTCGAGACTTGCCTTTTTTTCTGGAGCACGTTGAATAGCTCGGTGCCGGATATCCAGAATGGTTCGCCGTACGAAACAGCCCGATCCGAGACGGGTGACCCGCTGTTGTTGACACCGGGTCCGCTGACGATATCAGCTGCGACAAAGCAGGCGATGCAGCATGATTACGGCTCTCGGGACGATCGCATCATCGGTGCCACGCGATGGATACGCGAACAACTTGTCGACGTCGTTCACGGCGGCGATGACTATCAGTGTGTCCTGGTACAGGGCAGCGGCACTTTTGCCGTAGAGGCAACCCTCGGCACGCTGGTGCCCCGGGGAGGCAAGGTCCTCATCCTGGTCAACGGGGAATACGGACGCCGAATGACCACGATCTGCAGTTATCAGCGACGGGCCTTCACGACGCTCGAGACGACCGAGAGTGTGCCCGCCGATCCAATAGCGCTCGATGAGGCACTGACGGCGGATCCCGATGTGACACACGTTGCAGTCGTCTATTGCGAGACCACGACCGGTTTGCTCAACCCACTCGGCGACGTAGCCGCGGTGACCGAGGCCCACAATCGGAGCTTGATCGTCGATGCCATGAGCGCTTTTGGTGTTCTTCCTCTGGACGTGTCAGAGCTTCGCGTCCAAGCCGTTGTTGGGTCCGCCAACAAGTGCCTGGAAGGGCCGCCGGGCTTTGCGTTCTCGATCATCCGCACGGATGCGCTTCGTGCCGCGGAGGGCAATGCTCCTTCGCTCAGCCTCGACCTTCATGCCCAGTGGCTCGGTTTCGAGCGCGACGGACAGTGGCGGTTCACCCCGCCAACTCACGTTTTGCTCGGTTTCGAGCACGCTCTTCGCGAGTTTCATGCCGAAGGCGCCGTGGAGGGTCGGGGGAGTCGCTACAGACGGAACTGTGAAGTGCTCATCGAGGGCATGGGAAAAATAGGACTGGAGACGTTCATCGAACCACATCTTCAGGCACCGATCATCGTTACGTTCCGCACACCCGACGATCCCGCGTTCGACTTCGTCAGGCTGTACCAACTGCTGCGATCATCCGGGTACGTCATCTACCCAGGCAAGCTGACGGAGGTCGACACGTTTCGGATCGGCTGCATCGGTCGTCTCAACGAAGACGACATGCGTGGTGTCGTCGCTGCAACGGGTCGAGCGCTGCGGTCGATGGGTGTGCCCGACCGCCCGGTACTAGCTCCCTAGCGGAAGGGAGCGGATGTGAAACAGATCCAAGCTCAGCTAGGACACCGCTCCCCGGTGGTTAGCCTGAGCGCCTACGCCACCTGTTCGAGGATGCATGCGACTCGGTTATGGGCCGCCTTGACACCGACCACCGCGATCAAGTGCAGCCCAGGAGCGGCCCAAACGTCATTGACCTGTCAGGGTCAAGGTCCTTGCCGGTCTCTGGGACCGGGGGGTTTAGAGCAACGGAGGGGTGGCCGAGTGGTCTAAGGCGACGGTCTTGAAAACCGTTGGGCTCGTTTGGGTCTCGTGGGTTCGAATCCCACCCCCTCCGCAGGTACCGTCACAGCCGGATACTTGGAGAGGTGGCCGAGCGGTCGAAGGCGCTCGCCTGCTAAGCGAGTAAGGGGTTTATAGCTTCTTCGAGGGTTCAAATCCCTCCCTCTCCGCCACGATGAACCCCCCATGACTAGCGAGGTCCCCTTTTGCTCAGACCTGGACGGCCTGTTCACGGACAAGCTGCCAAGGGGGTCGACGGACCATCGAGAAAATCTAAGCGAGATTGTGATGCCATCGAAGGTCGCCGACCCAGCCTTTTCCGCGGCCAAAAGATCAAATGCGACACGCCATGCATTAGGAACGCGATTGAATCCAATCCTCGACGGCGTCGGCCAGCAGGGGGAGGGGCATTGCCCCGTTGGTGAGCATGGTGTCGTGAAAGCCCTTGATGTCGAAGACGTCTCCCATACGCTGCTCGGCTTCACGACGAAGACGAACGATCTCGATCTGGCCCATCTTGTAGGAAAGGGCCTGACCGGGCATCCCGATGTATCGGTCCACCTCCTGTTCGATCGTAAGTAGTCCGATCGGGGTCCACTTCTGGAGGAAATCGATGGCTTGCTGACGACTCCATCCCATGGCGTGCATCCCGGTGTCGACAACCAATCGCCCCGCTCGCCAGGCGTCGGCGCTGATCATTCCCAGCCTGTCGGTGTCGGATGAGTAAAGACCCATCTCGTCGGCGAGCCGTTCCGAGTAGAGGCCCCATCCCTCGGTGTGGGCGTATACCTGGGCGTAGCGCCTGAAAGTCGGGATCCCTTCCAGTTCCGCCGCCAGTGAGCGGTCGAAGTGGTGACCGGGGATCGCCTCGTGGAAGTGAATCGACTCATATTCGAAGAGGTCCCGCTCTCCAGGCTTGTATGTGTTGAGGAAGTAGGTGCCGGGCCGTGACCCGTCGATGGGTGGCTGCATGTAGTAGGCCGGGGGCATGGCAGGTGCCTGTGCTGCCGGGACTGGCACCACGGTGCAAGGGGTGTCGGGGCGGGCGCCGAACCAGTCATCGACGACGTTCCAGGCACGATGAATCGCAGCCCGGGCATGCTCCAACATCTCATCTTCGGAGGTGAATCGGAGAGACGGGTCGGAGTGGAGTCGCTCGAACACCTCCTCCATCGTTCCCAGGCCAAACGCCGCCTGTCCGATCTCCACCCACTCGGCAGCATTGATCTCGGTGGCCCACTTCAGGCCGAGGTCGTGAATCTCCTGAGCCGACTTGTCGAGCTGGGTGTACTTGTGGATGAGGCTCGAGTAGATCTCCTCACCGTTGGTCATCCACACCAGCCCGCACTTGTCGTCGGGGCGGGCGACGGGCAAAATATGCTCGAGAAGGCCTGTCCTGTACTCGCTGAAAGCCGGTTTGATCACCATGTTGACCAAATCTGACGCCTTCTCCATCCACGAGTCGGCGACCGCCTCGTCAGGGAGTTTCAGTTGGAGGAACGGGTCGTCGGAGAGCTCAGATGCGAGATACCCCTCGAGTTGGCCGACGACGCGGTGGAGAGAAGCCTGGGCCGGTGTCATTCCTTTGTCGGCGTTGACTCGATGGAAACGCAGGGCGTCCCTGAGGTAGTCGCCGATCTTCGAATAGCGCCCGAGGAGAGCTTCGGCTTGGTCTGTCGTGGCGACCGTATTCTCCCGGGTATCCGAGAGGAGACGTGTGTGTGGGCCGAGGTAGGGGTCGACCGGACCGACCAAGAACCGATGCTCAATGTCGGTGCTCCACACTCCGCACTCGTGGATCAGCAACTGTATCGATATCCGATCCTGTGTCGAGAGGAGTGTCTGATCGATTTGACTGGCCTCACTTGCGAGCGAGCGGAATCGAGACCCCATATCGTCCAACCACACGTCGTCGAATCGACGTAGCAGGTCATCGAAGCCGTGTTCGCCTCGTACTGTGGCAATCGTCGGCGAGTATTCGGCGTAGGTCTTCCAGTAGCGATCGGCTATGGATCCGAGTGTCAGGTCGGGCTCCTTTGTCTGCCCCGGCACCGTACCCTCGCTGTGGTGGACTTCCGAGAGCAAAGACTCGCTGGTTATCCTTTCGGTCTCGCCTGCGCTCGTAGCTCAACTGGATAGAGCGTCTGACTACGGATCAGAAGGTTGTGGGTTCAAGTCCTGCCGGGCGCGCCACGAACTGCAAGGGATTTTGGCTAACCATGGCCTTCGATAGATGGCCGCACTCACCAACATCGGTGTCGGCTCAGGATGGAGGCGGGTTGAGTCCTGTCAAGGGTCCGAGCCTCCCAGAAACTGAACAATGGCGGGTACGGCAAACCACTACGTCCGGAGTGCTTCTGTCGGACTCAACTTTGCGGCTCGCAGGGCAGGGTAGAGACCGGCGATGGCACCAATGGCTACGGCCGCCACCAGCCCGCCGACGACAGCGACGAGGGGCACGAGGGTGTCCCAACCCTGGTATGAGGCCCAGGCCGCGGTGACCCCTGCTCCAAGTAGCACGCCGGCTACACCACCGGTTCCAGCCAACAGAATTGATTCACTGAGAAACTGGTAGGTGATGTGCTTGCGGGTAGCTCCCAGCGCCCGTCGCAGCCCGATCTCGGAACGTCGTTCCAGGACGCTGATGACCATCACGTTGGCTATCCCAACCCCTCCCACGAGTAGTGCAACGGCGCCGAGCCCGAGAAACAGGGCAGTCAGAGTGTCATCGGCGGCCTCTTGAACCTCGAGGGTGTCGGTCGGTCTCGTGACGTTCACCTGATCGGGAAATTCAGGGTTCACCGTTGCCGGAAGAACATTGGCCACGGCTACGACGTCCTCTGGCTGGGCACGCACATAGATGGTCGTTGGGGGATCTTCACTGTCCAGCAGTGACTCGGCGATCCCAACTCCAATAAGAGCTGATCGATCGAGGTTGGGATGAAGGTCGAGCGACTCGAGTATGCCGACCACGACGAACCATTCCTCACCCAGCCAGATCATGGGGGACGCTGCCAGCGACTCAATACCGAGACGCTGGGCAGTTACAGAACCAAGCACTACAGCGGGAAGGCCCGCCGAGGCGTCGTTGAGGAATACGCCAACCGCAACGGTTCCGTTGACTGCGTCGAGCAAGTTGGGCTCGGTAGCCATCACCGCGATGCCACCCGTCTGTGCCTCTGGGATGAGGTCGGTGCGATAAACGTTGGCGTCGACATTGATTACATACGCCGTCGACTCCACCGGACCGATACGACCGACCATGTCGATTGATTCGTCCGGGAGTACGGCGTCGCCTCGTCCGATGCCGGCACCAGCCTGAACAGTGAGCAGGTTGGTGCCGAGACGCTCCAGTTGGGCGAGTAGCTCCGACTTGGAGGACTCGCTCAGTCCCAACACCGCAACCATGGCACCGATGCCGATCATGATCCCCAGGGCTGAGAGGGCGGCTCTCAGCGGTCGGGTTCGGGCGCCGATCGTGGCCGTTCGAGCCAGGTCTGACGGGTGGAGTTCGCTCCGGAGATCTCCATTTCTCATCCGATGAGCTGCTTCGATTGGTCAGACGCGATGAGCCCATCCCGAAGTTGAATCTCCCGGGGCATCGCCGAGGCAACCTCCGGGTTGTGGGTGACCACAACGATGGTGGACCCCTCACGGTTGAGGTCTCGAAGCAGCTGGACGATCCCGGCGGATGTCTTGGAGTCGAGGTTTCCGGTGGGTTCGTCGGCGAGGATGATCGACGGCCCACCCAGAATGGCCCGAGCGATGGCCACCCGCTGACTCTCGCCACCGGAGAGCTGAGTGGTGACATGGCCGAGCCTATTCGCCAACCCCACTTTCTCCAGAGCACTCTTGGCGAGCTCTCTTCGCTCGTCGAGCGCGATTCCTGTGTATAGGAGGCCGTCGGCGACGTTGTCGAGCGCCGAGTAGCCAACGAGCAAGTGGAACGCCTGGAACACGAACCCGATGTGCCTTGATCGCAGCCCGGATAGTTCGGCATCTGAAAGCTGGGACACTCGATGACCGGCCACGAAGACATCGCCACTCGTCGGTCGGTCGAGTGTGCCCATCACATGGAGCATCGTTGATTTCCCCGAACCGGAAGGACCCACGACAGCAACCAGTTCCCCTGACTCCACGCTCAGCGTGACACCGGCCAAGGCCCGCACCGGGGGTGTCATTGGGTACTCCTTGACAACGTCGATGAGGGAGAGGACTTGGGTCATGGAACGACCACGACGTCGCCAACTTGGACGTTGCCGGTGATTTCCACCCAGCCGTCGGCAAAGAACCCCGGATCTACTGCGACAAGGCTTGTCCCGTTGCCGGTGACTAGTTCAATGGCATAACCCCCTTCCGCAAGGGCGAGAAGAGCTGAGACTGGAACGGCAAGAACGTTTTCGACAGCTTCGGAAACGGCCCGGACGTCGACCGGAGCCTCATCGAGACCCTCGGCGACGGACGGATCGTTGAGCGCTATTTCGACTGCGAAGGAGGCCGGGTTGCCCTGTCCGCCTCCCGTGGCGACGCTGGAGACGAAGGTAACGGTGCCGACGGTCTCTGAGCGGTCGGGCATGACGATCACGACGCTCGACCCGACGCTCAGCAAACCTTGGTCCCCGGCCGGAAGGTCGAGCCGCACAATCGTCTCGATGTTGGCTGCGCTGAGTACCGGACTTGTCGGCCCCACAGCCGCACCCACCTCTGCGAAGACGTCTGCAATCCGTAGGTCACCGTCGCTGAACACGACGGATCCGACGGGGAGACGCCCGTCCTGGCCGTGTCCCACGTCCCCGGTCCACGCCGACACCGCTGTCGCTGTATCGATGTCATATACGCCATCGGTCGGCCCTGGGTCGTACCCGAGATCCACGAGCGCCTGCTCGAGCTGCCGCACATCTGATCCGGACAAGAACTCTCCGGCGCTGGCGGTGAGAATCGGTGTGCCCTGGCTGACGCTCGAGCCAACCGCGGATTGCTGGGACACCACCTGAGCAGGGAGGGGGGCGAAGATGATGTCACCGACCGACGTGCGACCGGTTTCGTCGACACCCAAGTCTTCTTGCCACCTCTCGACCATCGACTCGGTGGCCGATGTGAATTCGTCGTCAATCGTCACCGTCTCGTCCGGGTCATAACCGAGATCGACGAGGGCTTGTTCCAATTGCTGCACGTCCGCCCCTTCAACACCCTCGCGCAGCGTTCGGTACATCGGAAGGTCCCCCTCGAGAACAACAGTCGGGGTGTCGTCGACCCGGGCGATCACATCCCCACTCTCGATGATCGTCCCGTTATCCGGAAGCCAGGTGAGTACGCCAGAGCGGCCGGCCGGGATGGTCACATTGGTCTCGCCAAGCTCAAAGTCGCGGTACGCCGGTACCGCTCCCTGCACCAGCAGTATTGGTGCGTCGTTTATTGCGAAGAGGGCATCACCGGAGGTCACAACGGCTCCGGCTTCTGGCACCCAGGTGACCGTGCCGGCTATGCCTGCGATGAACTCTCCAGCTACGGGGCGTCCAAGAGTTGCGTCATAGATGGTCTCGTCAGCCAGATCGGTGCGGATCACTTCTGCTGTGTTGACGGTTGCTTCGACAAACTCGGAGCCGCCGTCGGCACCGGCGACCGACACGGCAACAACTGCAGCTGCGGCTACCACCACGCCAACTCCGCCCAAGATCCACCACTTGCGGTGTCGCCTCGACTCGGGAGCTTCGGAGAGCTCGGGGCCCGCCATGATGTCTTTCTCGGCGAAAGGTTCCTCAGCCTTCGGCGTGTCTGTGTCGGAAGTCACGTGTCCCATCTCCAATCATCTACAAAATCAACCGTTGCCGCGTCCCAAGCCGCCGCCACGCTGGCCGAACCCACCCTCGAAGATGTCCTGGCACTCCTCAGCGGCCTCCTGAAACGCGGGGTCGAGCGGGTCGATGTCTCCAAACAAGCCACGACGCCCACCTTCGCCGGGACCAAAGCCACCGGAGAAGTCCGGATCGGGCATGTCGATGCCCTGATCCCTCATGCAGGTGGCGAACTCGAGGAAGTTGTCTTGGAACTCGCTCTGATCAATGTTGCGGAAAGCCTCCGATATCACGCCCTCGATCAGGTGATCACATTCATCGAAGGCGGCTTCGATCGTGCTTCGATCGGCACCCAGTTGGCCGGCTCCACCACCACCGCCACCAAAGATCTGAAGGTTCCCGTTTTGGTCGAGTTCGGGGTCGGGGAATTCGGGGATGCCGTTATCACGCATGCACTGGGCGAATGCCAGCAATGCCTCTTCTGCGTCATCATTCTGTGGATCTGCGGATGACTGCGGGGAGGTAGTTCCCGTGTCTTCCAGAGTTGCGACCTCACCGTCTGCGCTGGTGCCGCACGCCGCGAGAACGAGGGCGAATACAGCGAGAATGATCATTTGCCTCATAAATCCAATCCTGTGTGAAGGGGCAGCCAGCCAAGCTTGGTCGCGAAACGATAGAAAACTGTAAAGAGCCATGGAATTTTTCACTTGGCCATCGACCGGTGTGATCTCTCCGCCGGGAGCCGGGGCAAGGATCGGCGCCATGAGGCCGGTGGCGACGGATATCTGGCCAAACCCATGGATCTCGACGAGGCGATTCGCGCCGTCCAGGCGTTCTCAAATGGCCCCAGGAACTCGTTCCCGGGCCGACGCGGTGATCGGTCATCGGATTCCCCGAGGTCGCAAATACTGATTATTCACTTCTAGGTTGGGATTTGGCGCGGGCGTGGCTCGATCGAGAATCGGTCAGGATGCTACGAACCACCGTATGGTGGCACCCCAAAAAGCGGAGCGTCATTTGCGGCTGAGATGGACCGGAACAATAGCGGTTGTCACCGTGCTCGTTGCCTCGGCCTGTGTGGCCTCGACGACCCCCAGCACCACCACTCTCCCGTCGGGAGTTTCCTCTACAACATTGGCGGGCAATACGACCACGACGCTGGACCCTGCTCTTGGCCAGGCGTTGCCAGTCGATCCAGATGTTCGCACCGGTGTTCTCGATAACGACCTGACCTACTACATCCGGTTCAACGACTCACCCGGCGAGCGGGTCGAACTGAAACTCCTGGTCAACGTCGGGTCGCAACAGGAGGACGACGACCAGTCCGGGTCGGCTCACTTTCTCGAGCACATGATGTTCAACGGTACGGAACGGTTTCCGCGCAATGAGCTGATTGCAGTGCTCGAGTCGTTTGGCCCCCGGTTTGGCCCCGATATCAACGCCCACACGTCGTTCGACGAGACGGTCTACGAGCTCTCATTGTCCGCCGACGACGAGCTGATAACTCTTGGAATTGATGTGCTTCGGGAATGGGCCGGAGAAGCAACCCTCACTGAAAGGGATGTGATCGAGGAGAGAGGAGTGGTTCTAGACGAATGGAGGACGAGGTCGCAAGGTTTCACCGGCAGGATCGGAGACGCGTTCCAGGAGCTGATCCTTCCCGGAACCGGCTACGAGGGGCGTTTGCCCATAGGCGACCCTGAGTCGATCGAGACGACCACTCGAGAACAACTTCGGCGTTTCTATCTGGATTGGTACCGGCCGGAGCTGATGGCAGTGGTGGCCGTTGGAGACTTCGACGTGGATGAGATGGAGGATCGGATCCGTCGGGCTTTCAGTGATCTCGAGTCCCCGGACAACCCCCGCCGTTTCGATCCCGAAGCCTACGAGCCGCCCACCGAGACTCGAGCCTCCGGACTCGCCGACGAGGAGGCAGCGAGCGCCTCGGTCACCGTGCTCTGGCCGAGCGACCCATCCCCAATGGAAACCGTGGGTGACTACCAGTTGTCGGTGGCTCTCTCGATGGCACTGGACATCGTGGCGAACCGACTCAACGATGATGCTCTTAGGGGGGTCGCTCCACTTCTGGGGTCCTCAGCAATCGAATTCAACTATGGGCGAGCAATCCGGATGGCAGGCGTTGATGCGAGGGCAAGGCCGCAGGATCTGGAAGACGCTCTCAAACTGGTTCTGGTAGAGATCGAACGGCTCAAAGAGTTTGGAATCACCGAAGAGGAGTTCGGTCGGGCGCTGGCGCGATTCGGCGCTGCTTCGGAGCAGCTGCACGAGCAGCAGGAGTCGGCCCAAGACGCGTCATTTGCCGATCAGATCGTGGCACATCACCTTGCTGGCGCACATCTCATGAGTCCCGATCAACGGTTTGAGGTGGAGTCGGGTGTGCTCGATCGTCTCACCAAAACCGAGATCGAAGCGGCACTGACCTCGGTCGTACGTACCCTGCCGATCATTCTTGCGGTGGGTCCCGACGACCTGAATGCGGTTGTTCCCGACTCAGACCGCATTCTCCAGCTCATGGACGAGGTCGCATCAGCGGAGATACTGGTCAGAGAGGACACCGCCTCCGACGTCGATGTCCTCATGGCGACTCCGGATCCTGTACCGGTACTCACCAGCGAGGTCGACGACACCTTTGGCTACACGACGTTGACTTTCGACAACGGAGCGACCGTGTTTCTGTGGTCCAGCGACATTGCAGAGGAGACGGTGTTGCTGGCGGCCGAGAGCTTCGGCGGAACGTCTCGAATCGAAATCGAGGATCTTCCCGAGGCCTTTCTCATCACGGACATCATTGGCAGGAGTGGTGTTGGCCCGGCCGACGTACCAACACTGCAACGGCTGCTGGCAGACCGTCTCGTTGGGGTGTTTCCTTGGATATCCGAGACGCGGGAAGGGCTGACCGGGAGTGCGGCGATCAAAGATGTCGAAGTGCTTTTCCAACTCGTGCACCTCTACATGACCGCCCCACGGATCGATGACATAGCCGTCGCTGCGGTGCTCGATGAGATGAGCACCCTGAACGCATCCCGAGACGACCTTCCTGACGTTGTCTTTCAAGAGGCGCTCGACAACGGCTACTACGGTGAGGATCCTCGATACTTCGGGATACCGACGGCCGACCAGCTCGCCGATTTCGATGTCGCCATCGCGGAAGCGGTGTACCGCGAGCGGTTTGGGAACGCCGGCGATTTCGCCTTTGCCTTTGTCGGCGACTTCGATGTCGGCCTCATGACGGACCTTGCCGCCCGCTACGTGGGCACCTTGCCCGGATCCCCGGGTCGCGAAGGATTTGTCGACAACCAGCCTCTGCCGCCGCGTGAAATACAGGTGGAGACAGTCGAGGCGGGTCGGGACCCTCAGGGACGTATCGCCATGACTTTCACCAACGAGTTCGAACCGTCTCAGAAGGATCGCCTCAACGCTCGTATTCTGACGTTCATAGTCAATGGTCGGCTGCGAAACCGGATACGAGAGGAGCTGTCGGCGACATATTCGATAATTGCCGGCATCGACCTTCAACGCGACCCAGACCCCTTCTCCGAGAGTTTCATCAGTGTCACCGGGGATCCCGATGACCTGGCTCGAATATCGGACGAGGTGATCACCGATCTCGGCGACCTGCTCGAGAACGGGCCCACCGATTCCCAATTCGCCACAGCCTTGGAGCAGTTGCGCACCGAACTTGACTTGATCGGCAACGGCACCATCGCCGACGCGCTGATAACCAACTATCTGTATCCGGATCAGCCGGTGATCGAGCTCCGACTGCGCTATCAGCTGTTAGATGAGCTGACGGCGGCCGACGTCACGACTCTGGCCAGGATTGTGTTCAATCCGGATCAGCGAATCGAGGTAAGGCTGGTGCCGCGGAGCTAGTTCGGCCGGTAGCTCGATCGTCATATAATCCCGGTGCCTCTTTACGACGAGGCTCTGGTCTGGATCGGCCCGGACCCTTCCGAAGGGAAATGATTATCACCCGCAGCCGATACCTGATACCCGCAACCGAACAGCCCCGGGTGCGCCGAGCGGCCGATGCGACCGGTGTCGCCCTGGGTGTCCTCCTGTTCCTGTGGTCATGGCGGGCTTACCTCAGAGTCGATGATGTCGAAGCCACCGTGTCGGAAATCGTCGGATCTATCCCGGATTGGGTCGGCGGGACGATCTCAGTGGTGTACACATTTGGTCTTCTCTATGTTGTCGGCCTTTTCCTAGTCGTCCTAGCCCAATGGAGGCAACGGCTGGATGCCGTCCGGGACATGGTTCTGGTCTCAGTCACAATCGCGGTGCTGGCGACAATCCTGGTTCGAGGCATCAGCGGAGCTTGGCCACGGCTTCTTCCCGAACTCGGCCTCGCCGAGCCGATATCCCAGTTTCCGCTTTTCGGGGTGACTGTCATTGCCGGGGTGCTGCTTGTTGTGGCTCCCCACCTCACCAGACCAATGCGTCGGTTCGGGTGGGGCGTGATGCTGCTCGTTGCTGCAGCAGGCGTCGGTCTCGGACTGGGCCTCCCGAGTAGTGCATTAGGTGCCCTCGGACTTGGAGCGGCTTCCGCAGGCATCGTGTTGTTGATCTTTGGCTCGCCCCGTGGCTTTCCTGACATCGGTTCGATCGCATCTGCACTAAGCGGACTCGGGGTGGATGTTGTGGACCTCGAGCTGGCCGACGATCAGTCCTGGGGAGTGAGGCGGCTTGTGGCTGTGAGCGATGTCTACGGCCGCATAGAAGTCAAGGCGTACGGCCGTGACGCCACCGACTCGCAGTTCTTCGCCCGTACCTGGCGATACCTCTGGTACAGAGACAGCGCACCTTCCCTGGCCCTCACTCGAATGCAAAGCGTGGAACATGAGGCACTCGTCACCATGATGGCCGAGCGCACCGGGGCGTCGGTTCCTCGCGTGCTGGCGGCGGGATTGGGTGGCGACGACATGGCGATCCTGGCCGTCGACAGGTCAGGCAGTCGTCTGTCCGAGATGGAGTCCGAGGAGATATCGGACGACCAGCTGGTCTCGATCTGGAGGTCGGTGTCCGATCTTCATGACGGCCGGATCTCTCACGGCAGCTTGAGCTGTATATCCATAACGGTGACTCCGGACGGTCACCAGATTGGTGACTTTGGAGCAGGGGCCGTTGCCGCTCCCGAGTCTGCTCTACCTCTCGACATCGTTGAGTTGCTTGTTTCCATGGCTCGATTGTTCGGGGTCGAGAGGGCCGTAGCGACTGCCCGCCAGGGTCTGGGGGAAGAGGTGCTATCCGAGGCCCTTCCCTACATACAGACGCCCGGCGTCAGCGCTCGGGAGCGTCGAGTCCTTTCCAAGCCGAAGGCTTTCGTGCGTGAGGTGCATGACGAGGTAGCCCGGGTCACCAACACGGAGGACGTGGAGCAGGTCCAGATCCGACGGGTTCAGGGAAAGAACCTGCTGATGATGGCGGTGTCGTTGTTCGCCGTTTACTTCTTGCTCTCGCTGCTGTCCGACATCGACTTTGTCGCCGTCTGGGATGAGGTACGGAGCGCTCAGTGGGCATGGATCGCGATCGGTTTCATCGTGGGCCAATTTGTCTACTTTCCCGAGGCAACCGCCATGCTCGCAGCGGTTGGCTACCCGATCCCACTTCGCCCGGTGGTGATTCTGCAGTCGGCCATCAAGTTCATCTCACTGGCGGTTCCCAGTTCGGCAGGCCGAATCGCGATGAACGCCGCCTTCTTGAGGAAGTACGGAGTCAGCTTCACTTTGGCCCTGGTCCAGGGGTCTATAGACACGATGTCGGGTCTGGCGGTGGAAGTCTTGATCCTCCTCCTCGCCATCGCTACCGGCAGCCTCACCCTCGGTCTCGGCACCGGAGAAGCAGAGTGGGGTCTGATTCTTCTGGTCTTGCTCGGAGTGGCCCTTGTCGTTGTTTATCTGGTCCGGAGAGTGCAGCGACTGCGAGACTGGGTGCTGCCGATTCTTGGCGAGGCGTTGGGTGCGTTCCGTGAGGTCTTGAAGGACCCAAAGCGAACCCTGGGACTGCTGGCCAGCAACTTCGGCTCCCGTTTTGTGCTGGCGGTGAGCATGTGGCTCATCCTGCTCAGTTTTGATGTATCGCTCGGGATCTTGTCCGTCCTCACAGCCACAGTCGCCGCTGGACTAATCGGAGGGGTAGTTCCCGTCCCCGGCGGGGTCGGTGTTTCCGAAGCAGTGCTGACCGCGTTCCTGGTTCTGTTTGGCGTGGAGGAGACCACGGCTTTTGCCGCCGCCGTCATCTACCGCATGGCGACCTTCTACATCCCATCGGGGGCAGGGTTCTTCTCGATGCGGTGGTTGGAGAAGAACGGATACGTGTGAGCACTGTCTCATGAGCAACGGACCGGTGGTGAAAACAGTGCAGTTGCTTGTCGCCTCGGCGCGGTCGTGGATCGATGATCGCGTGATCCGACTCGGTGCCGCGGTTGCCTATTACAGCCTTTTCACCCTGATCCCTGTCCTGTTCTTGGCAGTTTCCCTGGCTTCGATTTTCTTTGGCCAGGATCGAGTGGACGCTGAGGTGGAAAAACAGATCGCCGATCTTCTGGGAGACGACATAGCCAGTGCCGTCACGAGTGCGTTTGAGCAGCTCCAGGACGTCGATGAGGGGACAATCGTGTCCCTGGTCACCCTCGGCGTCCTGCTCTTCACCGCCACTCTTCTGTTTGTCGCTTGGAAGGACGTGGTCGACATCATCTGGGGTGCCCCTCGGGTGGGCGGGGCGAGAGGGACCATTCAGAGGAGGCTCTTTGGCGTGCTCGCGGTCTTTGGCGCTGGTGCCTTGCTCACCCTCACTTTGCTGGCAGAGGCGTTGATTGGGATGCTCGATCGTGTGTTTGGCAGTCTGCTGGCCGACATTCTCATCAAGACGACAGGTTCGTTGATTCCCTTTGCCCTCGGTGCAGTGTTTCTCGCGGTTCTCTACAAGTACACACCGGAGGACCATGTCGCTTGGCGATCTGTCTGGCTGCCGTCGTTCGTTGCCATGGCCATGCTTTCTGTGGGCGCATCCGCCTACGGGTTGTATGTGAGCGCCTACGCCTTCAGGTCGGCGGCCGGGGCGGCCGGGTCGGTCTTCCTGGGCCTCATATTCGTCTACTACGCAGCGCAGATTCTTCTCTACGGAGTCGAGATCATGAAGGAGCAGCAGAGGATGATCGATTCGACTTCGCCCGATTCATAGCTCTTGAGGACCTCTTCTGTACGCCCAAATGATCAAATACGACGCTTGATGTTAGGAACGCGAATTTGGGTGGAGGCCGTAACCGGGGTCGACGCTCTAAGGTCACACTTGGTATGGCGCACATCATGGGATTCGGTGGGTACACACCGGAGCGGATAGTCACCAACGACGATTGGGCTCAGCTCGTCGATACAACCGATGAGTGGATCACCCAGCGAACTGGCATCAAACGCCGGCGAGTGGCTGCTGATGATGAGTCGACGATGACCATGGCTGTGGCGGCTGCCGAGAGTGTCTTGGAGGATTCCGGCCTCGTGCCGGATGACATCGACGAGATCATTCTGGCCACCGACACACCAGAGATGATGACGCCAGATACGTCCGCTCTGGTCCAGCACCAACTTGGCTGTCGCAACATCCCCACCTACGACCTCGCCGGAAGCGGTTGTGCCGGGTTTGTCCAGGCCGTGGACGTCGCCCGGAGTCGTATTGCCGTCGATCCCAAGAAGGTTCTTGTCATTGGCGTCGAACTGATCTCCAGAATGATTTCGCCCAAGGATCGGAATACGGCAGTTCTCTTCGGCGATGCTGCCGGGGCTGTCATCATGGGGCCTGAGCCGGCGAGAGCAGAGGTGTTGAACGTGGTCTCCGGGACCGACGGGGGCAACGCCGAGATCCTCACACTCGCCGCCGGCGGAACGCGCAACCCCTTCAACGAGGTCACGCTGGCCAACGGTGACTACAACCGTCTTGTCATGGATGGCCGGAAGGTGTTCGTTGAGGCTGTGAGGAGGATGAGCGAGGCATCGGTTGAAGTCTTGCGACGCATCGGTAAATCCGTGTCGGATGTTGCTCTGGTCATCCCCCACCAGGCCAACCTGCGAATCATCGAGGCCGTTCGGAAAAGGATGGGGCTCGATGAGGACAAGTTCTTCGTGAATATCCAAGAGTACGGGAACACGGGGTCAGCCACCGTTCCTCTTGCAATGTGGGAGGCCGTCAACAATGACAGGATCCAAAAGGGAGATCTTGTAGTCCTCACAGCATTCGGCGCAGGCTTCCACTGGGCCGCTGCCGCCGTTCAGTTCTGAAGCTTTCCTACGAAATCGGCCAGGTACTTCTCATACCTCCCCGGGTCGGCGTTCCAACTCATCACATGCCCTGCGGCGGGTGTCTCCACGAGTGTCACGACGTTTCTGGCTCGAGCCTCCAGCTGCCGACTTACTGAGATCGGCACGCGAAGGTCCGCAATGCCGTGAAAGACCAGTGTCGGGACCGTCAGAATGGTCATGGCCCGTTGCACATAATTGGTGGCCTCCCAACCGATTTGCCAGCGCAGGTCGGCGATCCACATCCCGAACTCCGTAACCAGGCGACTGACTCTGATTTTGGTAGGGGAGAAGCGAAGATCCTGGGAACCGTGACGCACTGCCTCGGCAAAGAGAATGTTTGGTGAGTCGAGCACCACGCCGGTGGTCTTTTCGGCAAGGTCTGACCGTTCCAGAAAGGACATGACATGAGCAGCTCCCGTGCTGTAGCCGACGAGGATGATGTTTACAGCGCCATGGTCGACGGCGTATTGGGCCGCCCCTTCGACGTCTTCCCACTCGGACTGCCCGAATCGGTAATGGCCAGTCGGGTCTCGAGGGGCCCCCGGGTCGTTGCGGTAGTCGATCACCAACGATGTCACCCCGGCTGTGTGGAGAGTTGGCAGCAGTCGAACCGCCTCCCGTCTCTCCGCGGTCCAACCGTGAATGTGGATTGCCCAGGTGCTGGCATCAGTGGCGGGCACGATCCACGCCCCGATGGGTCCGAGCGGACTCTCGTATGTGGCCTCTCGGTAGACGAGATCCACGTCAGACGGGTCAGAAGGGTAGGCGTAGCCCTCCAGATCCACCGGTGGGCATGTCTCCAGCGACTCGTGGGTGCATATCGGGGGCGCATCGCCCTCGAGTTGGGTGTACTCCCGCGTCACATCTAATCCGTCGACCCCGATCACCTCGCCGATACGCCCGTATCCGCCTTCCCAGTAGATACCGAGTGTTCCCGGGTGTCCGATGTCCTGTCGCGGTCCGGCCGCGGTGAGAGTGATCCGTCTCTTGTCCACCGATCGAACCCAGACGCCAAACGTGCGCCTCGGCGGCTGTATGCGGAGCGTGCTTTTCCGAAACCCGTTGGCATAGACCCACCCGCCAATCAGGTGGAGGAGAAGGATGAGGATGACGATCAGCGCGATCACTATGGCAATGGACAAGGCCAGGACACTTTACGAGGGGGAAGGACCACCGTTGGGTTTGGCCCCGTTGCATCGTTCTGTGTCGCGAAACAAGGCTTAGAGCCGGGTTTTCCGACACAGAAGAGCGTCCGGCTAGATTCTCCGCCACATGAGTCTCACAGAAACCTTCGTCCGGGTTGCAGTCACCATCTCCGATCGTCTCAATCCGATCACCAGCGGTCCAGCGGCGCCATTGAAGGCCAGTGCGGCACTCGATTCGTTTGGCCCATCTCTGATGCCCAGAACCTCGGTGCATCAGGGGATTGCTGCCGGGTTGACGGTGTTGGCGGCGGAGGCCATCGGCTTGAGCGTCGATCTTCTGGCCCGAAGGATCGCCCCCAGGAACTCACCGCTTGCTTGGCGTGTCGGGTCGAGGGCGGTGATAGCTTCAGTCGGGGCAGCGCTGGCCCGAATTGAGGAGACAGAGGAGGAAGCCACATCAAAAGCGATGCTGCGCAGTGCCGGGAAAGTGGTGAGCGTGGCGGCGATCGGCGGCATCATTCATGAGGCTGGGATCGAGGTGCAGGGAAAGATCGACACACCCATTGTTCCCATTGTCACCGGTCTTGCCGGCTTTGGCTATGTCGCACGTCGTTGGGCCAAGGAACTCGAAACCAGGATCGGTCTGATCCAGCGCTGGACGGAGGACGACAAACCGGCCCAGTTCCCAATGTCTGTGGCCATTGCCATTGGGCTGGCAACGACTGGCCGCTTCGTCGGTCGCGGCTACATCTCCTCGCGCAATTCGCTGGTTGGCTATCTAGGGGAAGGTGCTGGCCATGCCGCGATCGGCCGCGTCATCAATGGTGCTCTTTGGGGTACGGGCGCAGTAACTCTTTATGGCGGACTGGTGCGTCGCATCTCACAGGCCAACGGGAAGATCGAAACCAACTTTTCCACGCCACCGAGTAACGAGTATGTCTCGGGTGGTCCCAACAGCATCTCACCGTTCGAAGAGCTCGGGCTCCAGGGCCGACGTTATGTCACCGAGGTCGTGCCGCCTGATGTGATCGAAGAGACCTTCGGCGAGCCGGCCAAGGCTCATCCGATAAGAGTGTATGTGGGCGTCGATTCGGAGCCGATTTACGCCACCGGAAGATCGGAGCTCGCTTTGAACGAGATGGAGCGGCTCGGGGTGTTCGACCGGGAGTATCTGCTCCTGGTGTCACCGACCGGTACTGGTTGGGTCGATCACACGATGATCGAGTCCGCCGAGTTGTTTGCTCGCGGCGACATTGCCACTGTCTGCATCCAGTACGGCAAAGCCCCTTCGTTCCTGGAGGTCCAGGGTGTCTCACTCGGTCGAGCCCAATTTCGGCAGCTGCTCTGGGGAGTGAAGCAACGTCTCCGTACCGTTCCGACCGAGAAGCGTCCCAAGGTCCTCGTCTTTGGTGAAAGCCTCGGCGCCTGGTCTAGCTCAGATGTGATCATGCATCAGGGCATCGCGGGATTCGACCACTACGGCATTTCGAGCGCCCTTTGGTTTGGGCTGCCCGGTCTTGCCCGGTGGTCCAAGACCGGAATGCGGGAGGGCCGGAACCCGCTCACACCCGGGGGGAGTGTCGCCGCTTTCGACAACTTTGAGCAGTACCAGGCCCTCTCCGAGGTCGAGAGAGACAGTCTGCGAGCAATCATCGTTGATCATGACAACGACCCGATCGCCGCCATGTCGCTCCGCCTGGCCGTCAAGAAGCCGTCTTGGCTCGATGGTGAAAAAGGTCGCAACGTCCCCGACCAGATGAAATGGACGCCAATCATCTCGTTCATTCAGGTGCTGATCGACGCGATGAATGCCATGGTCACAGTGCCGGGCGAGTTCAAGTCGTTTGGTCACGACTATCGGGCAGACACGGCCGATTTCGTACAAGCCGCCTATGGACTCCCGTCGGCGACCGACGAACAGAGACTGGCGATACACGACACGCTCACGGCGCGTGAGCTAGATCGCGCGGCACGGATCAAGGCGCCCGAGCCAGGTCTAGTCGAGGACCCATTGCAGCAAGTGGGCGAGGTCGTTCAGTAGGACGGACGGTACGAACTCTTTCTCACGGCGATGCTTGTCTTCGCTCTCCATTTGACCGGGGATGACGCGCTGGGAGGGGGGATCGCCCGGCTCGCCACACTTCTTGGCGCCGTCATTGCCTTTGGAGTGATCCTGATCACCACGTCCAGATCGCGGCGTGACTCAGTCGTCTTGAGCCGGTCACATGGTGCGGCCGGTGCCGAGTAAGGAGACGACCCGCGCCACCACCACTACCAGGAAAATCTGTCCGATGATCGTCTGGAAGACCACCACAGCCCGAGCCAGGTCGGTAACGGGTGTGATGTCGCCGTATCCGACGGTAGTCATGGTGACAAAACTGAAGTAGTTGAACTCACCCAATCCACCGTCGGTCACAGACGTGAAAGCTTCCGGATTCACGCCGTAGATGGTGGCGAAGATGAAGCTGAACGCGATCCCGAGCGCCAGGTAGGCCGCGATTGCTCCCAACATCGTCGTGCCGGTGATGATCTCGTGTCGGGCAATTCGTCTCACGATCACGAAGGGCGTTGCGATGAGAAGGAGCCCGAGTATCAGTGATGCGGTAACCACCACTGCGTTCGGGCTGCCGGGGATCACCAACGCCAGAACCACCGTGATCCAGGCCAACCATGAGATTCGCACGGCCCACGGCCTTGCCTCCGAAGCGGCCATCGCCAGTGTTGCGGCGCCACCGGCGATGACGGCCGTAAGGGTTGACGAAGTTTCTTTCCCGGGTGAGAGGGCAATGGGCACCAGGATCAGCAGCAGAAGCATCACAGTCACCGCGAGGTACGCGTCGGACGACCTTTCGAATCGTTGCCAGCGTCTGCTGATTTCTTGTGACAAAAGAGATCCTGAGTTGGTTTTTGTCACGTTAGGAACGGATGCCACTCGTCCTCGGCATCACCGAGGCTTCACCATCTAGCGCCTCGAGCGACGACGAAGCCCTTTTTCTGTCTCGGCAACCAGTCGAACGACTGGAGCAAGCCCGGCCATAGAGAGCCAATGATCGCCGTTGAGAGCTGTGGTTCCCAGGAGACGTCGGAAAGCCTCCCACGTCGTCTTGATTACCACGAGCACTGATAGGGATTGCCAGAATCCCGAGGGCTCTGGCCGTGGGAGGACTTCCCGGCAATGTGGCCGGAAGAGGCGTTTCACGTTCCCGGCAGGTTGGGGGAACCAAGTAAACTTCGATAGCGTCCAACATAGGGAGCGGCACCCCCTCCCTATTTCGCAATGACACTGGTATCCACAGTCGCACCTCTTGCTGGTTACGCAATCGTTTTCCAGACGATTGTCTACCTACTCCTGCCTGCTCGTCGAAGGACATTGTGGGCTCCGGTCCTCACCGGTATAGCCGGAGCAGTGGTCACCCTCGGCGCCGGATGGATCTTCGGGTTCGAGACCATCGGTCTTGGCGCTCCCGACATGGCTGTCGTGTTTGCCTGGGCGCTGGCGACCGTCGTGGTGATGTCGGCCGTAGGCTTTTCCATGCTGAGAAACCCCACCCTTCGTTCCCAGCTCGCCGATCCACGACTCGCTGCTCTGACTCGTTCCCAGACGCTCACCCAGGTATTCGTTCGGATCCCTGTGATGACTGCCCTGATTGAGGAGGCCTTCTTCAGGGGTGTGCTTCATGCCGCGCTAATCGCTCTTTATCCACCGTCGGTCGCCTTGGTCGGAGGTGCCGTTCTATTCGGGCTGTGGCATGTTGGTCCTGGCTTCGACCAGGCCCAGGCTTCCGGTCGGGGTTGGAGGGGCAACGCCCTTCATGTTGGGGTCACCGTCCTGGTAACGAGTCTGGCCGGTGCTGCTCTTGTCTGGCTTCGCATGGAGACGGGTTCCATCTGGGCGCCCGTGGCTGTCCACGCCGCAGTGAACATGAGCATGGCGGTGTTCGCTCGGTTGGCGTTGAGTCACCAGCGGGCGGCGGCGACCTAGCCAACTGCCGGCTGTTCCGTGGGTCCCTTCTCCAGCCGACGGTTCCAGATCTAGAGTGGCACGAGCCTTACCACCATCGGTAGGCACCAAGGGAATATGCGATGGTCGAAAGCCGTGGCGGCTATCTGAGTAGCCGGGTCTGTCCCCACTTCGCCCGAGAGTATCGGAACTCAGACCATCTCGCCCTACCCAGCCGGAGTAAGAGCTGGAACTGCAATCCTCTTACCTCGGATCGGAGGCCAACTTTGACCGTGCCCTTGGCGAGTTTGCGGTTAGATATGCCCGTCAGAACGAGTTGGACTACCGAGGCCCTCATGACCGAGATCAGAGATGGGCGACTGGGAGCAGTGGAGTTGAAATGAATCAGGACACACAATCAACCGATCGTCCGGCCAAGGAACTCCCGTCAGAGCAGTTCCAAGACTACGAGGGGCCTTACCTCCCGGAGGGCGCGGGTTTTGACCTCTCTCAATTGCTCACCGGTGATTCCTTGCGGGGAATGGCGGCGATTGTGGTTTCGGTCCTGGTGCTTCGCACTCCGAGCACGTCACCAGGCACCTTCGCCTTCCTCCTGGCGGTGATTCTGAT
>Ga0209988_10000530_pt1 | contig 23761 bp, 21 predicted proteins | sample N075metaG_FD_183115 | JGI IMG/M metagenome (GOLD analysis project Ga0209988, IMG submission 183115) | Deep subsurface microbial communities from Kermadec Trench to uncover new lineages of life (NeLLi) - N075 metaG (SPAdes) (version 2) | ecosystem: Environmental > Aquatic > Marine > Ocean trench... | reverse complement strand
AAGCGGCGAGCCGTCTTAGAAATTCCGCTTCAATCTCGCGTGCCTGTGCATCCGGAATCTCTGCCTGCGGCCCCAGGTCAGTGAAGCGCTCAGCCAGCCAGGCCCGGAAGTCTTCCAGAGTCGCCGTGTGGCAGGGGATCGGCTGGCTGGATGTCGTGATCTTTGCCGCAAAAACGGGCCCGCCGAGGTTTCGCAGTATGACGTCGACATTGCCGATAATTGAGATACAAATCGCTTCGGCTCCAGGCGGCGTTACAAGGTCGAAGTCCTCGCCCGAATTCGCGGCGACAACGTCGTACTTGTGAATCCCCCTTCCGTGCCATTTCGATTGTCCGCCGACCGAGCCAAGAAACGAAAATGTCAGGTAATCCAGTTTGCCGCGCAGGCGAAGCCGACGATTTGGCTTAGTAAGACTCGCCATTACGTTGCGGACCTTGAGCTGGGCGACTTCGCACTCGAAAGCCCCTGCGTCAAGTTGTGTGATCTCCATGCTTACGCCGCGAGCAACCTTTTTGAGCTCAAGGATGTCGTTTAGCTTTCTGCGGCGGATGTAGTTAGCATTCGGATCACTCATTGACTCGATATTTTAAACGACTTTGCGCATTTTCGATATGGGTAGCCGAGCGATCAGGCAGAATCTTACGTCGCATATCCGGAATTCAAACGACCAATATAACGAGGGGGTCAATCCGATGCATTTGTCCATACGTTCAATTTTTCTAATCATTTCCCTTGCGCTGCCGATTGCAGCACTTTCGCAGGAACTTTTCACCAATAAGGATGGCTTGCTGGAGCGGGAACCCGAATTCTCACCCTACGTCGATCGGCATTTTCCGCAGCGAGTGTACTTCGGGGACACACACCACCACTCGTCCTACTCTTTCGACTCCGGCATGTTCGGCAATACGCTTGGGCCAGAGGATTCGTTTCGATTCGCCCGCGGCGAGGAAGTCACTGCGGCTAATGGAGTCAAAGCAAAACTGATTCGACCACTGGACTTCCTGGCGGTTACCGATCACGCAGCATACCTTGGATTTACCGAGTTAATGAGGACGTCCGACCCCCGATTAATGGCCACCCAAGGCGGACGCGAGATGGTCGAAGGTTATCAGGCAGGTGGAGAGGAGGCTTGGTTGTTTGTAGTTAGCATGATGAAGGATTTCGATATTGGGAAACCCCGCCTCGTAGACCTCGACCTTAATCGGAGCGTCTGGGAAAAGGTGGTGGATATTGCCTCCGAGTACAATGATCCTGGGTTTTTTACTGCCTTTAATGGCTACGAATGGACATCGGCTCCCACCGGAAATAATTTGCACCGCAACGTGATCTTTCGTGACGGCCCGGATCGCGTTAAACAAATCCTGCCGTTCTCGGCATTTGATAGCGACGAGCCTGAAGCGCTGTGGGAGTTCATGGCCAACTACGAAGAAAAAACAGGTGGTCAGGTACTTGCAATTCCCCACAACCCGAATATTAGCAATGGCCTGACATTTGCAGCGACCATGAGTAATGGAAAACGACTCACGCGTGAATATGCCGAGAAGCGCGCCTTGTGGGAGCCGCTGCTGGAAGTCACCCAAGCCAAGGGTGACAGCGAGGCCCATCCCTTCTTATCCACCGAAGATGAGTTTGCGGATTTTGAAACCTGGGATTTCGGCAATGCTGGATCGCCAATGGTGCCGAAGCAAAACAATATGCTGCAATATGAGTACGCACGTTCGGCGCTGCAGTGGGGCTTAAAACATCAAATAAAATTGGGGACCAATCCCTTCAAATTCGGCATGGTTGGTGGAACCGACAATCACGTCAGTCTGTCGACAACCAGGGAGGAGAACTTTTTCGGAAAACTGCCAAACTTACTGCCGGGTCCCGACCGCACCCAAGAAGCTATGGTAATGAAAGCAGACGGGACACCCGCGGTGAAATCGTGGGAGACAGCTGCTTCCGGACTGACTGCCGTCTGGGCACACGAAAACACACGCGAGTCCCTGTGGGACGCCATGGCTCGTAAAGAGGTCTATGCCACCACCGGCTCCCGCATCACAGTACGTGTATTTGCCGGATGGGATTTCGAGGCAGACGAAGTAGAGCGCCCGGATTTTGCTGAGCAAGGCTACAAACGAGGCGTGCCTATGGGCGGTGATCTTACGGAAGCACCTGCAGAAAGTTCACCTGTGTTCATGGTACGCGCTTTACGGGATGTCGATGGCGCTAACCTTGATCGTGTTCAGATCATTAAGGGTTGGGTGGATGCCGACGGCCAAATGCAGGAGAGAGTCTATGATATTGCAGTTTCAGACGGACGAACCATTGGTGCAGATGGCCGTAGTAAAGCTTCTGTCGGAAGTACGGTAAACATCACCGACGCCAGTTATACGAACTCCATCGGTGACGCTCTGTTGATGGCGCACTGGGAAGATCCGGACTTCGATGTCGGTCTGCAAGCCTTCTACTATGTTCGTGTGATCGAGATTCCGACACCACGCTGGACGGCGTACGACGCGAAGCGCTTCGGCGTAACGATGGCCGAAGACGTGCGTATGACGGTCACCGACAGAGCGTATACGTCGCCGATCTGGTACACGCCATAGGAAAATATTGGGCGATACGCTACCGCAATCGGAATGGACGCTAATTGCTGCGTTTTCTGTCTATCACGAAATCACCGCGGGTGTTCCGTATGCTGGCAGCGTAGTCTGATCGGTTTTAGCTGCGGCCACTTGCGGAAAAAGTGGCAACAGGGCGCTTTAGGACCTCTATTCAAGCGCCGCGATCAATGATCGTGGGTCCATCTTCAACTCAGCCGTTTTTATCTTGCGGCAATGCCAGGCGGGTTTTACCCCGCTACCACGGACGGTTGAGTTAAGTTCGATTTCTTCTGTTTGAGTGCTTCGAGCTTTCGCCTTCTTCTAAACGTTATATATCAAATGCTTAGAGTGTAATCATCGATTCCCGAAGACAGTCCTCACCAGGCTGCGCTACGGCCCGACGAAAGTGTTTCACATCAATAGCTTAAACAAGTTCTGGTGCTGGCTAATCGATCGGGAATTCGATCAGTTATTGCTTCCCAGCCACCGCAGGCAAACACGAAAAGGCCTTGTTTAAAAAAGCTGTTTTGACAGTCCACGCATGTTTGATCGAGTACTGTGCACTTAAGCCTGTCCCTCTGATAAATGCGTCAGTTATCTTCGGCGGATAACGCGGCCAGGCGCGCTGCTTCGAATTCATCGCCGGCGTTCCATGCAGGCATTTCCTCGGCATTGGCGATTGCCAGTCCCGTGCGAAATCCGAGGATCGCATCAGAGACCATGCCATCGAAATTCCAGCTATCGTGATACTCATCCGATGGCTGGTGATAATCCGCGCTGGTGTGGCTTTTCTGCTGGTCTTTGCCCCAGCCAGGCGCGCGATCGACAAAATCCGTGCCCGCTTTCAGATACAAGGCCGGCACCCCGATTTTGGCGAAATTGAACTGGTCTGAACGATAAAAACTGCCAAGATCGGGGAACGGGTCCGGCTTCACAATCCGGCCTTGTTCCGCGGCAATCGGCACCACAAATGAATCCACTGATGACTTGCCCATGCCAATGAACGACACGTCATGGGTGGCACCCCAGATATTGGTGCTGTCGAAGTTGATGTTGACGGCCATTTTCCCGGCGGGAAAAGTAGGGTTTTCCGCGTAATATTGCGAGCCCAGCAACCCTTGCTCTTCGGCCCCCACGATCGCAAAAAGAACGGATCGGCGTGGCGGCTCGGGCATCGCCTTGAAGGCCTTCGCGATTGCCATGATCAGGGCAACTCCTGATGCGTTGTCCCTCGCGCCATTGTAAATTGTGTCGCCGTCATCGTTTGGCGGCCCGATACCCAGATGGTCGTGGTGAGCGGTATAAATGACAACCTCGTCGCCCACCTCCGGATCGCCACCGGGCAACAGGCCCAGAACGTTGGCTGTAGACACGCGATTCAAGGTCACGTCCATGGCGATCGAGGTCGTAATGCCCAGCGCTACAGGTTCGAAGTCGCGATTGTCTGCAGCCTCTCTTAGCACATCGAGATCGTATCCCGCCATCGCAACAAGCTCACGCGCAGAATCCTCGGTGAGCCAGGCATTCACCTGGTTACGCGGTTCATCACGAGCCTGCAGCTCGAATTGTTCGCCGGTCCATGATGTTTGTACGACCTGAAACGGATAACCTGCCGACGGAGTCGTGTGAATAATGATTGCACCGACTGCCCCTTGCATCGCCGCACTCAGGTACTTGTAATCCCAACGGCCATACCAGAGTCGAGTATCACCCGCAAACAGTTCCGGATCCCAGTCCGGATCGTTGTTCATGATGAGTAGCATTTTGCCAGTGAGGTTCTGCCCTTTGAAATCGTCCCAATCGTACTCGGGTGCCTGGATGGCATACCCAACGAAAACGATTTCCGCATTTTCGATCGCTGCATGTTCGGACTGCACACCACTGGACACGATGAATTGATCCCATTGTTTCAACGTAAGCGATTTTTGGTCATTGGAGAATGTCCATTCCGGCGGTTGATCGGAGGTAATGCCGATCAAGTCAAACGGCTGCTCCCAACTTCCGTCGGCCGCACCTGGAAGATAGCCCATCTCTTCCATTCGCTCCGCGAGGTAATTTCTCGCCGCTGCGTCGCCACGGCTTCCCGGTCCGCGACCTTCGTATTTGTCGTCGGATATTTCGACGACGTATTCCCGCATCAAACTGGCGGTGATCTCCGCCGCAGCTGAATCCGCGCTCGAGCCTTCGCTTGCGGGCTGATCTACCGTCGCGGTATCTGCTTGTGAGAGAGTGTCCGGGGAGTCACAAGCGCCCAGGCTCGCGACTGTAAACAAGAATACTACGGAATAGCTGAATCGAAACATCTCTGAAGTACTCGCTATGGTCGACCAGGAGGTCGCAACCTTAGCACAGCTTTAAAGAACCGAGTTTTGACGATCGAAGCAATTCGTTCAGGTTGGTAATGCAAAAATCTCATTCAGGAACATCCACATCGAGTCCCAGGAGCGATTATCTGCAGCAGCGTCGAATTGCACGCCGTTGTCCGGATCGTTTGCGTCTGGATTCGTGAATGAGTGCACGGCTTTTCCGTAAGCCTGCAATTCCCAGTCCGCGCCACGCGCTGTCATTTCATCAGCAAATGCCAGGACCTGCTCCGGTGTTGCATGCGGATCGAGCCAGCCGTGCAGAACCAGAACTCTGGCGAGCATCTCGCGTTCGTCTGTTTTCTCGGGAGCTCCCAGCAATCCATGGAAACTGACCACGCCCAGCAAGTCCGCACCTGTGCGCGCCAGGTCGAGCACACACAGACCACCAAAGCAAAAACCGATGGCTGCAACTCGACTGCCATCAACCTCTTTCTGCGCCATTATCTGCTTGAGTGCCAAATGCATGCGACGTTGCAGTGTTGCTCTGTCGTCGAGCAGGGGTTGCATCAAAGCGGCATTTTCTTCGGGGTTGCTGCCACTTACGCCTTTGCCGTAGAGATCGATTGCAAAGCCGACATAACCGAGTTCCGCCAGTCGCTCCGCCTTTCTGTCGTCAAAATCAGAGCGTCCTCCCCAGGCATGTGAAACCAATACCCCGGGGCACGGCCCGGCAAGCGTTTCGTCCCAGGCCATGTAGGCCTCGAGTACCGTGTCTCCGTCGTTGTATTCAACGGACCGCGTTTGAATACTCATTTAGAATCCCCCGAATTGCCTTGCCAGCCAATCTTAGCTCGATTGAGCTCAGGAATGAAACAGCGGATGAATCGGGCTAAGAGCCTGCGCGGTAGAAATATCCAACAACGGCCTAACGGGAGTTTTCGAACTCCGCCAGCCATTCCTGCGCTTGTTTGTTTGCCTCGGCTATATCGGTAGCCGCCATTGAATCAGCCGATGCGACGCGATTTTTCCTGCCGATCTCGTTACCCAGTTCCTCGGCAATAAGAAACCATTTGTATGCCTGGACTTTGTCTTCCCTGGCACCATCACCGGCCAAATACAAAGCACCCAGATTATTCTGTGCAATCGCGTTGCCATTGTTCGCGGCCAGGGTGTACCAGTGAAGAGCCATTACGTCGTTTTCCGGCACGCCTTCTCCCGCATCAAACATGGCACCCAGGTTGTTTTGTGCGTCAGGGTCACCCTGCTCCGCCGCCAACTTGTACCAGGAGACAGCGGCAACATTGTCTTCGGCGATTCCTTGCCCGGAATCAAGAAGCAATGCTACGGCATACTGGGCCTCAGCAGATCCCTGGTAAGCGGCAAGTCGATACCATTTGATCGCCTCAACAAGGTCAATAACAACGCCCTCGCCGTTCTCGAACATGATGCCGAGATTTACCTGCGCCCCCAGGTGACCTTGATTAGCAGCCGCGGTATACCATTCGATCGCGGCCAGATTATCCTCCGGCATTCCCTCGCCCATGTCGTACATGATGGCGAGGTTGAATTGGGCCTTGAGATGGCCCTGATTTGCGGCAAGCTCGTACCACTCCATCGCCAGTGATTCATCGATCGGCACACCATCGCCTTCGTCGTACATCAGGGCGATCGCATATTGCGCATCGTAATCATCTTGTCCCGCAGCACGTTGATACCAGGCAAATGCCAGTTCCTTGTCTTCCGGAACTCCGCGCCCAACGTCGTACATGTAACCAAGATTGTATTGCGCGGCAACGTGACCCAGATCCGCACTCAGGCGATACCAATAAACCGCACGCTCGTAATCGACGTCAACGCCCTCGCCGCTACCGTACATGACACCAAGATTAAATTGGGCTTGCTCGTCCGCTTGTCGTGCCGCAGCGGTATACCAGCGGATGGCCTGCTCGTTGTCCTCGCTGACACCATCGCCGTAGTCGTAAATTGTAGCGAGATTGAATTGCGCGGAGATATCACCTTTTTCCGCAGGAATGAGATACCACTTGACCGCTTTTACCTTGTCCTGCCCGACACCGAGACCCTGGTCGTACATTAGCGCGACGTTATACATGGCGCTGACATCTCCGTCTTCTGCCAGCGGGATCCACCGCGCATAAGCGGTCTCATAATCACCTCGCGCATAGGCGTTGAAGCCGTCATTGAAGTCATCCGCACAGGCAATGCCGGACGCAAACAGAAATAGCGCCGGAAGAACCACAATATCAGGATGGAATCGCGACAACACTGCCAATCACCTTTTATGAGAATCCGGCCAGATTACCGGCCAGAATCAGCGAATTCAATGATCCAGTCGACATTGCCAGTGATTTAAGAGTATTCCCTAAGCCCATGACAATATTCAGATTACTGGTACGCGGGTTGGCCATTGGCGAGGAACCATGGCCGCTGACGGCAAAGCGGCATTAGACCTGCCCGGCACAGGCGCCGACAAAGCAACTCAGGAGACACATGCAGCAAGTGTGAATAATTCGTCAATTGACGGCAGACTTGGCGATCGGCCGATACGGCAACACCCTGACGTGGGAAATAAATGGACAATCAACGACTAGAAACACGAGGTGGACGTAATCACAGCGAAGTCGAATTACGAGACGTCAACTTCATGCCGCCTTTGGTGGAAGCGGTTCCTCTCGGATTTCAACACGTTCTGGCGATGTTTGTTGGCAACGTCACCGTACCCCTGATTATCGCCGCCAGCATTAATTTGCCAGCTGCAGAAACGATATTTCTGGTGCAAGCGACTATGTTCGTCGCAGGTGTTGCTACCCTGGTGCAATCATTAGGCATCGGACCGATAGGAGCACGTGTCCCGATTGTCATGGGAACCAGTTTCGCTTTCGTACCGGTTCTGATGCCGATCGCTGCAATATACGGCCTCCCGGCAGTTCTCGGTGCAGCTTTTGTCGGTGGCCTTGCGATGGCGGTGGTCGGCCTTTGCCTCCGTTGGATAAGATTCCTGTTTCCAACGGTCGTGACCGGAACTTTCGTAGTGATGATCGGCATAATCCTGCTGCCGGTCGGGTTTACCTATGTTGGCGGCGGCTTCGGTGCTGAAGATTTCGGTGCACCGAGACATTTGATGTTAGCCGCACTGGTTTTCGTGGTAACGGTCGGTTTCAACCAGTTCGCAAAAGGGTTTCTGTCTGAAATGGCGATTTTGATCGGAATTGTGACCGGTTACGTCGCCGCAATTCCGCTTGGACTGGTTAATTTTTCCAAAATCTCGGATGCCGGGTGGCTGCAACTGCCGATCCCCTTCCACATTGGGCTCGAATTTGTACCCGTCGCCATCGGAGGAGTCGTATTGATGGCCGTAGTAACCAGCGCCGAATCGATTGGTGACATCGAAGGTACCGTCATGAGTGGCTCCAATCGCCTGCCAACTGACAAGGAACTCTCTGGCGGCGTGATGGCCGACGGACTTGCGAGCAGCTTCGCTGCAATTTTTAACGCGTTTCCTCAAATCAGTTTCAGCCAGAATGTCGGGCTGGTCGCGCTGACCGGGGTCGCGAGTCGTTACGTCGTGGCAATAGGCGGTGGCTTTCTGGTTATCGCAGGGCTGATACCCAAGCTCGGTGCGGTGGTAACAACAATTCCGAATGCTGTGCTGGGTGGCGCCGTGGTCATCATGTTTGGACTTATCACCGCTGCGGGAATGAAAATGCTGTCCAGCATCCCCTTCGATAAGCGCAACATGCTGATCATCGGTGTATCGATGGCTGTCGCTCTTGGACTTAGAGGACAAGAAGGGTTGTATGCAAACTTATCTGATGGCACCAGGGCGATACTGAATTCCGGGTTGATTCCTGGAGCCATTGTGTCGATCGTTCTCAATCTGGTGCTTCCGGGACGCGGGTCCGACCATGGAAATGAACGGACGCAGGAGTCTCTTGTAGATTAGCAGCGCACAACATTTTGCCCGAGAATTAATATAGTGACCAACGAGATCGACGAACAACTTATCGTCCGCCTGCTTGATGTTATCGAACACGACATTGTGCCATTGACAGCTGCCGCGGTAACCGGAGGCAGTAAGGTGTTTGGTTCAGCTATATTGCGAAAAGAGGATCTTTCGCTTGTAATTGCGGGCACCAATAATGAGATTGAGAATCCACTTTGGCACGGGGAAGTCCACACCCTGAAGCTTTTTTACGAAATACCCGTTGAAGAAAGGCCGGATACAATCGATTGCATCTTCCTGGCCACCCACGAACCCTGCTCCCTGTGCCTCTCTGCGATCACCTGGACCGGCTTCGATAATTTCCACTACTTGTTCAAGTACGCCGATACGTCTGCAACATTCAACATCCCCCATGACCTGAAAATACTCAATGAGGTCTTCGCCGTCCAAAACGGCAACTACGTACGTGAAAACGCCTTTTGGAAGAGCAACAGCATCGTCGACATAATTGAGCGTTTTCCTGAAGCCATACGCTTTTCGCTGCAGCAGCGCGTAACGTCCCTGGCCGAAGTGTATGCGGCATTATCGATGACCTACCAACAATCCAAAGGGATGGCAGACATCCCCTTGCCTTGAAAATGCCGGCCCTCACGCCAGCCAGAACGATGACAGCCCTGTTGAACACAATGCATTGGCGGTCGACCTCCGCGAATACGATGCCTAGCAAAACGGCAGCACCGCAGCAGTGAACGTTCAGGGGCCCGTCCAGGTCATGATCGCAGAGAAATACCGAATACGGCGTTTGAAATATAGGGAAGACGTGATTTGCCGCAGGCCGGCTGAATCCGCGCTACGTTACGACAAGCGAGCCAAATTGTTATGATCGTCACTCGCGGCAATCTGGACACCGGAACAAAAATTCGAATGTGATCCAGTCGCCCTGAGGTCGAAGAGCGTCTTTTTGACTCTTGCCGATACACGAGCTAACCGGACATGTATTGATTGCATGCTTGGGCCTGGAAGCCCAATACAATATTGAGATGCAACCGTGATTTATGACGCGCCAGTCAAAGATATGATGTTCCTGGTCGATGAATGGCTTGGAATGGACAAGATCAACGCCGTACCCGGCCACGAAGACCTGGACAGCGATGTGTTGCAATTCATCCTTGAGGAGGCAGGAAAATTCTGCAGCAATGAATTGCTACCGATCAATCGGGAGGGAGATGAACACGGAGTCATCTTCGACAACGGTGTTGTGCGCACGCCGCCCGGGTTCAAGGAAGCCTATGATGCACTAGTCGCTGGTGGCTGGACTGGTATCGATGCAGATCCCGAATACGGTGGGCAGGGGCTACCAAAACTTGTCCAGTATTTGATTGACGAAATGCTTGGTGCCTGCAATCTGGCGTTCAAGTTGTATGCAGAACTGAGCCACGCCGCATATCACTTGCTTGCAAACTCTGCCTCGGAAGAACTTCGAAAACGCTTTATCCCGAAAATGGTCGCAGGCACCTGGTCGGGAACCATGTGTTTGAGCGAACCGCATTGCGGATCAGATCTTAGCCTGATCAAGTCCAGGGCAAAATTGAATGATGACGGGACATATCAAGTAACCGGCGCAAAGATTTTCGTTACTTCCGGCGACCACGACCTGACAGAAAACATCATTCACCTGGTTCTCGCGAGAATTGCCGGCGCACCGGCTGGAACGCGGGGAATCAGTCTGTTCGCGGTACCGAAAATTCTGCTGAATGACGATGGATCGCTCGGTGCTGAAAATCGGGTCGTCACAGCCTCGATTGAACACAAAATGGGGATTCGTGGCTCGGCTACCTGTGCGCTGAATTTCGATCAAGCCACAGGCTATCTCATCGGCGAGGAAAATCGAGGCCTCTCCACGATGTTTCGCATGATGAATATGGAGCGGATCACCATTGGCATACAAGGGCTTGGTTTGGCTGAAATCGCCTATCAAAACGCCCGCCACTACGCGCTGGAACGGACGCAAGGCAAGGCACCGGCACCCCGTCCAGACGACCGCAAAGAGTCAGATCCCATAATTTTTCATCCAGAGGTCCAGCGAATGTTACTGAGCATTCGCTCGCAAGTGGAAGGTGCCAGAGCGATGGCCGTTTTCGCATGCCACCATGTCGATCTGATGGGAAAATCGGCGGACGAAGGCGTGCGTAATCATGCTGCCGATACCGTTGCGTTGTTTACGCCAATCATCAAGTCGTTTCTATCGGATCTTGGAGTAAGCAGCACACAGATTGCACAACAGGTATTCGGCGGTCATGGATATGTTCGTGAACACGGTATGGAGCAATTGTTCAGGGACAGTCGAATCACCACAATATACGAGGGCACGAATGAAATTCAGGCGCTCGATCTTGTATCGCGCAAGTTGACCGGAAGAGTTGGTGAATGTGCGGATCGCCTGTTTCAGTCCTGGGAAACACTGTTCGAGGAGCACCGTGATTCGATCGACTCAGTCGAACCAGCGGAAACAGCCTTGATCCGTCTAAGGGACGCAACGGAATGGATCAGAAAGAAACTCGAAGCAGACGAAGGATTAGCTCTGGGTGCAGCAAAAAATTACCAACGATTATTTTCGCTAACAGCAGTTGCCTGCTTCTGGGTAGATATCGTCGTGTCGATTCGTGAGAAAAGCGGTACTTTCTATGCAACGAAACGCAAAACAGCTCGTTTTTACATGCAGCATGTATTGCCCGAGACCGAAGCATTGCACAAGGTGATCACCACGGGCTCAGACTCTCTTGCCGATTTTTCAGTCGAAGATTTTTCACACTGATCGTTTACAACTCCCGTACCGAATGCCACAACAATGCCAAAAACCCCTTGTAGCGACTTTGTAATCGGGAATATCTGTTGCCGGAAATCACGTAGGTGTGTGAGAGCGAACAGGCAGTGATATCGGGAGCCGTTCAACTTTTGATTTGACGCAGCCACATCGAATTCGCAGATAGCATAGAAATGTAGTATTAGTAGTCCGATGATCGATTCGATCCGTGATTTCCTGAAGCTCGAAACCGCCGCCGGCATAATTCTTGTCGGCGCGGCGGTGCTGGCAATGATCATTGCTAATTCGCCCCTGGCGCCCCTCTATGATTCTCTCATCGGCCTGCACGTCGAAATCCGGGCAGGAGATTTTCAAATCGCCAAGCCTTTGCTGTTGTGGATTAACGATGGCTTGATGGCAGTATTTTTCTTCCTGATTGGGTTAGAACTGAAACGAGAAATTTTGGAGGGACAGCTCTCCAGCATGAAAACGATTGCATTACCGGCGCTGGGAGCTCTTGGCGGAATGGTCGTGCCGTCGGCAATTTACATTGGTTTGAATCAGGGAACTGAGTTCGCATTCCACGGCTGGGCGATTCCGGCCGCGACGGATATAGCCTTTGCCCTCGCTATCCTGGCGATGCTCGGCAATCGAGTGCCAATTTCCCTGAAAGTTTTCCTCGTTTCGATCGCAATCTTCGACGATGTCGGTGCGATTGCGATTATTGCATTGTTCTACACCAGCGACCTTTCGCTTTTTGCACTGGCAACTGCAGCGGCCACCCTGCCCTTGTTATGGATGCTTAATCGTCGCGGTGTGCTGGAACTGACGCCCTATGTGCTAATTGGGATCGTCTTGTGGACCGCGGTGCTGAAGTCTGGCGTGCATGCAACACTAGCGGGCCTGGCGTTGGCTGCGTTCATTCCCATGCGGGATCCAGCGAAAGGTCGGTCTCCTCTGCACGTTCTTGAGCATGACCTTCATACCGCGGTCGCATTCGGCATTCTGCCGTTGTTCGCTTTCGCAAATGCCGGGGTCTCCCTTACCGGCGTGACGCTTGATTATCTATTGCACCCCGTGCCGCTTGGCATCATGGCGGGATTGTTTGTCGGCAAGCAAATCGGCGTTTTTGGGTTCTGCTGGCTGGGTGTCAAATTGGGCGTCGCGAGTCTGCCCGACGATCTTCGCTGGATGCATGTTTATGGGATGGCCTTGCTTTGTGGCGTAGGGTTCACTATGAGTCTGTTTATCGCTTCGCTCGCGTTTGAAAGTACGGGCGTGAATTTATTGTTTGACGAGCGGCTTGGAATTATTGCCGGGTCGATTGTTTCCGGAGCTTGTGGTTATTTGGTGTTGAGGAAGAGTTTGCCGGCGCGTTGATTGTGGTCAATTGATTCGCGCCTTTTGGATTGGTCCGATCTTCGGCCTACGGCCTTTCGTCGCCCAGCTCCTCAACCAAAATTGTCCTAGCGACGTTTGCATTCGATCTCAAGAAGCGCGAAATCCTGGGTATAGGCAGACGCTACAGATGCTTTCTTACCCGATAAGCCCTTTACCGATTCGCTTTGAGTATCGGTTTCGGGGCTGAATCTCATCCATTCTCCAAACTTGATTTCGCCATCAATGTGATACGACGGTCGCACTGACCAGCGGTATGTCTGGCATGCTTCGAGATTGATAGCGAGTGTATGCAGGGGGTCCGAAATATTTTCTTCGTAATATACGAGATGATGATCATCAAAAACTTCAACGTCGAAGAATATCTCCGATTTGTCGATCGTGTCCGTCCAGCTATTTTGCGAATTGTCGCCATTGAACGTGAGTTCCCATGCAAGAGTCGGGGCCAATGCGCGGCTGGTAAATTTTCGTTCGTTCTTTCGATCCTGTTCCACCGTATCCGATATCGTCGGCCACAGCTCGTGACTAACAATAACCGTGTCGAATAGATCAGCCGAAATTTGACGCCCGAGGTAATATCGCGCGAAATTTGTGTAGTCCCGCCACAGTGCATTTTCGTTTTTAGTCCAGTTACTCAACGTATCCCTGTCCTGGTATTCGACCAGTATCTCGTACACATTCATGCCATCACTCAGGCGACGCAGAATTGCGGTTGCCGAGGTGGTAATGATTGCGTCGCTACCCTGAACATCGATTGTCAGGTTATCGAGACTCACATACAGAGCCGCGTCCGCATCGGCCGGAATCTCTACGGCAGGCCCGAGCAATTGTGATTCCACGTGTGGCAACCTGCGAATGCCCCAGAATACGTCCAATGCCAGCCCGTCGCTCCTCAATGGCGGGCTCTCCGCTTGTGCAATTTGCTCCGTCAACTCATCGCGAAACTCCTGTATTTCCCGTTTAGTGGCTCCCGACAGCGCGCCGAAAATTGCTCCGGGAATCGCGAGTCCCGGAATAGGAATACTGACGGGAATACCAGCAATTTCCTTCGTGATCGTCCCCATCCCCCAACCGGCTTCCATTCCATCTATGAGCCCCGCTGTTTCCTTTTCATAACTTCCGGCGACCGACTGGCTGGTCGGAATCTGGCCGGCAATGACGACTACTTTCTTCACCGAGGACCGGAATGCTTGCGAAATTTGGGATTCTGTTGGGATCGGGTCAGGAGTTTCGGCTGGTAATTCTGAACGGGTCGGGTCCTGGGCCGCCCAGCCGAGGCTGAGTGTCGCCATGCCGGCAATGACGATGAACGCTGTCCTACCGATCAAGCGGGTGTCTGCACTGCGGGATTTCTTTCCTGTGTACATGCATTGCCTCTTTTTGATACCGGAAACCAGTGTATTTGATTGGTGGTTGTAATTTGATAAAAGTTCCGGTGATTATGATTGAGGCGGGCAATCTATATCGGGAATAGACGGGCCAGGGGCTCGTTTTTTTGATGTGAGTGGCGCCCCGACCATGATTCGAACATGGGACCCCCAGATTAGGAATCTGGTGCTCTATCCTACTGAGCTACCGGGGCAATAATTGAGTCGAGATTCTAGCAGAATCCCGTTGACCAATTTTCTGACAGCCCTCGATCGACACCGCACCGACCATGATGGACTCAGATCGCCTGTGGGCGATCTTCGGGGCTGCGCCCCGTTATCGCAAGCGATAACGTCCAAAACGCTGACGCGTTTTGTCGAACATGGGACCCCCAGATTAGGAATCTGGTGCTCTATCCTACTGAGCTACCGGGGCATTATTCGTACCGCCTATTCTATCGCGAAGCAATAGTACAGACCATCTCCGCCGGTTCCCTGCAAATCACTCTGGCTGCATCCACGTGATGCGTGTGCATTATTCCAGGATGTCGGATTTGCACCACCGCCCTGGCGGTCATGGTGGCCAACCTGGGCGCTGCCGTCAGAAGCGCTGCTTGTCCAATCGCTGCACGAGTGATCATTGCCATCCGAAAAAGCCATGCCATCAAGAGTTGACCCGGTGAGAATATCGTGGCGATTCGGTGTATCACCCCGGCCATTGATGACGCCGCCAGTCTCACTTACCGAATTTTCTTTGCTCAATTTGTTGCTGTCACTATGGAGATCATCAACACTAGCGGCGACTTGTACGCCGTTGGCGTTGGCCCACGGTCCAGCACCTATACGATCACGAGCATTAACAATCGGTTCGCTAGTGCTCAGGTAGGCACGCCAGTTTTTACCATCCACGCCAGCCGACTCTGCCAACACCTGGCAATGGGCATCCGCTCCCGACAGGCCACCCAGATTTGCGCCGTCCCCTGGACCTGCGCTGGTTAGAAAAAAACTCATGCTCGAGTCCTCATCCGCTGCAAAAACCAATCCGCTGATCGCTGCCACCAGACAAAGCGCCGATATTATTTTTTTCATTGGAAATTCCCCTGTCAATCCGTCCTCGGTTTGTGCGCCATTATAGGCTTGTCAGTAGAAACCGGTACTATTGAAGGCATTCTGGAACGGTCGCAGCGCAATATCGTATACTGCATCCAAGCAATAAAATGGGAAGCCCCTGTGAAACACATGGCAGCACTACTTGCCGCAACATTGCTATTGGCGGGTTGTTACAGCGAATCGACGTTGGACACGAGCTCGGGCCTGGACTATTTCGATAATACCGGGCGAGACGATATTTTGAGTGGCGGTGTCAAAATGATACCGATAGAGACCGCCGCCGGCACTTTCAAAGTCTGGACCAAGCGAATCGGCAATAATCCGACCATCAAAGTGCTTCTTCTTCACGGCGGCCCTGCATTTACGCACGAATATCTCGAAGCATTCGACAGCTATTTCCCGGGAGAATCAATCGAGTATTATTACTACGACCAACTCGGCTCCTACTACAGCGACCAACCGGATGCACCGGATCTTTGGGAAGTGCCTCGCTTTGTCGAGGAAGTCGAACAGGTCAGGCAAGCCCTGGGGCTGGGATCCGAAAATTTTTATCTGTACGGGAGTTCCTGGGGTGGTCTCCTCGCGATCGAATACGCGTTGAAATATCAAGAGCACCTGAGAGGCCTGATTATTTCCAACATGATGGCGAGCATCCCTGCGTACAATGAATACGCGAATGCCGTATTGATGTCATCGATGGATGCGGCGGTCCTTGCGGAAATCAAGGCGTTCGAGGCTGCGGGGGAAACCGAGAATCCACGTTATATGGAGTTGCTGGCCGAACACCATTACCAATACCACGTCCTGCGAATGCCGGTTGATGAGTGGCCAGAACCAGTCAACAGATCCTTCAAACACGTAAATCGTGCCATCTATGTGACAATGCAAGGCCCCAGCGAACTCGGTGCAAGCGGTAAACTCGAATTCTGGGACCGAAGCGACGATCTAAAGCAAATATCCGTACCAACACTCGTCATCGGCGCGCAGCATGACACCATGGACCCCGTTCATATGGAATGGATGGCGAATCAGGTGCAAAATGGTCGCTACCTGCACTGCCCGGATGGCAGTCACCTGGCAATGTACGATGATCCGGATACCTATTTCACCGGCATCATTCGGTTTCTGAAAGACGTTGATGAAGACCGGTTCTAACTTCTTCAGCCGGTCATTAAAGGCGCAATACAACGATTGCAACATGGAACATCCGTTAGACGAATATCATTCTGAGGAATAGCCATGAATTTTGAAAACATCGATCGGCGAGCATTCATCGCGAAACTTGGCGGCGCGGCCGCGGTTGCGGGAATGACAGCATCAACTCTGGCGGATGCGTTGGAAGATGAACTCGTTCAGGAACTGGATACAGAAAACGTCGCAAAAACTGCCGAGAGCGAACCGCCAGAGCAAAAGCGCGCGAACATACGCCAGGGTGCCGGTAGTATTTTTGACGCTGATCGCTATCCCGAAATCGAACCGTTACCCGAAAAACCCACGTTACTCGATTTCTTCGAGCGGCGTTTCAGCAACGGCGTCGTGCAACATTGCCTGCGCTCAGCACACCATGCGCTGATATCAGGCCAAGACGAAGTACATATTATGGCGGCCCTCGTGCACGACACGATCATGACCTTGATGAAAGCCGACCATGGTTACTGGGGCGCAGATCTTCTGGCACCTTATGTCGACGAACGGGTTTCCTGGGGAATTCGCTATCACCAGGCTGCGCGTTTTTACCCGGATGAAGAAGTCGGCTATGAATATCCTGACTTGTACAAACAAATGTTTGGCGAAAATTTTATTCCGGAACGCTACATCCAGGATGATTACAAGTATTTACGCAAACACAAATGGTATATGCACGCACGCATGATTACGGTCAACGACACCTACGGTTTCGACAAAAGCATCAATCCATCGCTTGACGATTTCGTTGACATCATCGGACGAAATTTCAAGCAACCCAAACAGGGACTTGGTTTCGACAACAGTCCGTCAGCTCACATGTGGCGTTCGATGATCAATCCGGACAGGCCACTTTGACTGATCTTCTGATTCGTAATGCAAGTATCGCCGATGCGCCCTTGATTGCGGATTTCAATTCTGCGATGGCCCTTGAAACCGAAGATCGTGTTCTTGACCCGAACTTGATCAATCCCGGGGTTGCGGCGGTACTTGCAGACGGCAACAAGGGCCATTACTGGATTGCCGAACGCGAAGGACGTCCAATCGGCCAGATCATGGTGACCCACGAATGGAGCGACTGGCGCAACGGTTTCATGTGGTGGATTCAAAGTGTGTACGTCACACAGGATGCACGCCGCGCCGGTGTGTTTTTGGGGCTCTATCGTCACGTTGAAAGTCTGGCAAAAAATGACTCACTTTGTTGTGGCATTCGCCTGTATGTCGAACAAGACAACGAGCGAGCACAAAACACCTATCTCGCCGTTGGTATGGTCGATCCCGGCTACCGGGTGATGGAAACTGATTTTCGCAAGAATACCGATGCCAAACAGGAGCAGATCTATGCTTAAACTGGACACCGCAGCCCCCGAATTCATTTTGCCGGATGAGAACGGTGATGATGTTTCCCTGTCCGGCTTATTGGAGGATGGTCCGTTGATCCTCTATTTCTACCCGGCGGACTTCACTCCGGGTTGCACAAAAGAAGCTTGCTCAATTCGTGATGCATATGCCGACATCAAATCAGTTGGTCTGCAGGTTGTGGGTGTTAGTCCACAGGATGGTGCCAGTCATATTCGTTTTCGGGAAGAGCACAATTTGCCTTTCACGCTTCTCAGTGACATCGATAAAGTCGCGATCAAAATGTACGACGTCGATGGGCCCTTTGGTGTTGGCGTAAGGCGAGTGACGTATTTGATCAGTCAAGGCAAGAAGATTCAGTCCGCAGTGCAAGCCGATGTATTAATCGGACGCCATCAGGAATTTATCGACAAAGCAGTGATGCTGCGGGACGCAGCGGGTTTGCGTATCGGCGAAACCGGTGAATAGTGAGGGTTAGAAATTCGTGCCCTCTTGGTTGCCATGTGCGGTGACCACCACGCTACGCTCATGGGCCGCGTAACGATGCTCCCATAAGAAAATCCCCTGCCAGGTTCCCAGGCCGCAACTTCCGTTGACGATAGGAACACTTAGCTCAGTCTGCGTCAAAACGCTTCTTACATGGGCCGACATGTCATCCGGCCCCTCCTGAGTGTGCGTGAACATCGGATCGCCGTCGGGAACCTGCTTCGACATAAACGTTTCAAGATCGTGCATTACCGCCGGATCCGCGTTTTCCGAAATCATGAGCGATGCGCTGGTGTGGCGAATAAAGAGGTGACAAATCCCGGTTGATATTCCAGCTTCAGCAACGATGTCCCGCACCCGCTGAGTCAGATCGTAAACACCACGACCGGTGGTTTGAATGGTTAATAATTCCTGCTTGAACATGGCACAACTCGGCAATTTCGCAGCCAGTCAGATCGCGTCCGATTGTACGTCTGACAACGCGGGCATGGTTGGCGCATCTTCCAAATCGACAGCCGGATCGTAAGCCTCGCCATAGCGAAGTCGGATCGTCTTCGTCTTGCCAAACCATGGAATGGAAACGATATAGATATTGTCGTATTCAGAGTGCCCTATTGGCGGCACCTTCTTGCTTGCACCGAGATCGGCGATCAACGATGGCACCGTATTGCTGTGACCGACAACGAGAATGATTTTGCCTTTATGTGTTTTGAGTATTTCGGCGAGAACCGCTTCGTTGTCATCCGGGTCGTAACAACAACTTACTTCAAGACTCTCGTGCGCATCGGCAACGGCTTGCGCAGTCTCAAGAGTGCGCCGATAGTTGGTGGAGTATATGGCATCAATGCCCGCGACCACATCCGCATCCACGAGTTGCCTCGCCAACTCGGCGGCCCGGCGTTGACCCGCAGCGTTCAGTCCTGGATTGTCGGCGGGTTCCAATGCCCTTTCCGCATGACGAACAAAGATGATTGTAGTGGTCGCCTGCGATTCAAAAAACCAGGCAAGACCGACCGCGATCGCGGCATAAATGATTATTATTTGAATTCGGCGACCGCGCCGCTTCTTGCGACGCTCTACGTGGGTTAGGCTTTTTTTCATAGACGCGAGCTTACGATGTTTCGTCGTATTTGACTATGTTTGCTATTCCGAATCCTTTTTCTTCTGACTGGTTACGACACGGAATTCGCCTTCAATAATGTCAACATTATCCCGCCGGGTCGGATCGCCTCTTTCGGCCGCAGCAAAGTTTTTGCGTATTCTCCGGTTCATCCACCACAGTCGGATACCGATGACAGCGGCCATTATCAAAACCAGACTGCCTAAAGTGATAAAGGCAACCACTCCCAATACGATCGACACACCGACCACGAGTGCACCGACAATAATCACCAGTACATTGGCCAACGGGTTGCTCATCGGAAATTGTTTGTTTCGATAAGGGTTGTTCAACTTGATCTCACTTCATTTAGCTGCTGTTTTTGCGAGTATAAAACCCTTCAAACCACGCCGCCCATGTTTTGCCGCCATCGCTGGACTGCTCAAACAATTGTCGCACCCGACCATCCGGCAGCAATGTCCAAAGCCCACGAAAAGGCACAGTAGTTCCATTGGACACAGTATGCAACGTTCCAATCAGTAACATGCCCTCATCCGTCAGGCCGCCCCGAATGTTGATTTGGCTGCCACCCTCAGAATTCCATACCTGCACCCACTCATCCGTAATCTTGTCCACGTAGTTGATGCTCATGCCCTTTCCACCACCACTATTAGTCCAGTGTTCCAGAATGACACATCCTTTCTGATCAACCTCAACGCTGTTTTGCCCGACCAACTGCCCATTTTCGACATGAACGTCCCATTCACCGAGCCAGTAATCGAATTCAGTAAATTTCTCATCGTATTGGCAAGGAAACGCCAGTGCCGACATTTTCTGCACCAGGTCATCGTAACCGGCTTGCCCAGCCATAGTCTCCAGTAGCGGATCGCCGGTGATAATGCCCACCGAAGTAAATCCATGCGCCAACAAAGTATTGAGTTCTTCGATCGCTTCGGTGAAGTGGCCACCTGAGACGAGAATACGTGATTTTTCAACGCCGATACGTGCCGGAGCAAAGCCATTGGCGGCGGCTCGTTCCAATGCCCCGGCCGCCGTCTCAAGATCGCCGGCAGCGCGCGCATTGCCGGCAAGTGCAAACCAGGCCTGTCCATCGGTGCTTGCCGCAACATCAAGGGCTGCGTATTCTGCAAGCGCGTCAAACGACGATTCATCCGCATTTGCGCTGTTGAGCAAGAATTGGCCACACACAAGCAAAGCTGCGAGTGCGGCCAACAAACGGGGAATATTGAGCAACCTGCTGGAAATCATGGTTTATACAACTTTCCAATACAAATTTTTTCCGATGAGTCTCGTTGGACAGACGCTAGACAACAAGGTTCTCCGCCTGCGTTCGATGCTCCTGTATTGCCCCTGCAACCGGAAAATTCAATCGGCACCTGGCAATTATCCGTAAATTCCTGGTCAAATGTAGCTACAACAGTTGAATCTGAACGACCATGCAAGCAAAATGCGCCGTCGCACAACAAGCAACGCCGGAGAGGTGGCAGAGCGGTTGAATGCACTGGTCTTGAAAACCAGCAAGGGTTTGTAGCCCTTCGTGGGTTCAAATCCCACCCTCTCCGCCATTTCTTTGATTCAACTTATTGTTAAATAAGTACTTATTAGAAAGTCGTTGCGACTGGTACCACAAAACGTACCTCATAAATATCACGCTAGGCAGCCTAAAACCAGCAATTTACTGCACGGTTATACGGTATCCGTTGCCAGCTTTCAGCCGAAGATAGCCGTAAGCCAACTCAGCCTTCTGACCATCAATCTGCGCCTCAATAAACGCTCGTTCGATCATATCCACCATATCGGGATCGGGCGGCCTGGTCTCTTCCAGAATCTTGGGTAGTTCGCATTGAAGGCATGGCATTCAGTGGGCATGACCTGCCCTGGAACTTAACGCTCTATCTGAATCAAGCCAATTCGTGCAGAAATGGGTCCCATCCGAAGGGGTATGGGGGGGGCAAAAGCCGGACTCGCAAATATGGTACTAAGGCTGGCAGTCATACCGCCACAAAACAAAAGAAGCCTTTTCCGAAAATTTTTTTAACAAATTTCAAGAGGCCGCTTCACGCCCGAAACCAGCCGTTCGCCTGATATGATGGTGAGAGGTTGCTAATGACTGCGATCTCAATCGGTCGATGCAACACCTCTTTCTCTATAGTCAGAGTTTAGGTGTTGCATCGACCGATTGAGATCGCAACCCAGAGCGGCCAGTCGCAATATCACGCACTTTGTTGGGATGTTATCCTCCACCGTTGCACACGAACCTTAATCGGCGGCATCGGAACTATGATGGATCTGCAATATTTTGCGAATTTAGGTGAACTCGTTGGCGCCGTCGTCGTAGTCCTGTCTCTCATCTATCTTGCAATTCAGGTACGCCAAAACACACAAGCCCAACGAACGGAGAACTACTCTCGCGCTCTGGATCGTCTAGCAGCGATTCAATCGATGTTGGGTCAAGATGGTGATATTTCACTTATCGTCTCGAAGGGGGCCTTAGATACCTCGAAACTTACTCCTCAAGAAAGGTTGCGATTCACTTGGTCTATGTATGAGGTCTTCGGCGCATTTGAGTTTATGTTTCATGCCTCGAGAACCAATGAAATACCGGAAGAAGTCTGGACCCGTTGGTCGTCGGCAGTGGCATGGTGGCTGACATTTCCGGGCGTCCAGGCTTGGTGGCAAGCAAGGCCGATACCCTTTACGGAGAGTTTTACGGCGTTCATGGAATCTTTGCTTAAAGACAACCCGACAGATGCCGAACAAACCCGACGATACCAGGAGTTTATTGCTCAAGGAAAATCCCAAAACTAAGGTGCCAACCTGTGTCACAAACAGGAGAATCACCGGCCGCTCTTGGCCGAAAGCAGCCGCTGGCATCCCCGGATATTCGGAGTGGCGAGTGTCCGGTATGCCCCGATACCAGCCGCTCAGGTGGTAGTATCTGGATTGAATTGAGAGGCTGCTTTTGACCCAAAGCGGACATCACAAGGTGATTCAAAAAGATGGAAACTACTACAAATTGATGGGTCTCATCTGGAATTGGCTTATATGTAATCGTTACGATTACTCACAGGTCCACCGGCCATTTATTTTGCTGCACATATCCGGCGGGCCACGTTGTTCCCACAACTCTGCCAGGCCCCACCTATTGCCGTAACTGATGTACTTGGGATGTTGAACGTAGCCACTTTGAGGATATACCATGCCGAATTGTTCAAGCATATCGGCATTAGTCCATGCGGAGTCTGATTGTGACGCGTAATCCTCTATTACGCGCCAGTAGTCATCCATATGGCCAAAAGCTAAATACCAGCCGTAGATAAAGTTCGCTGCATTAAAATCGGCTGCATTGGGGACAGCATCGTTTATCCATGCGTCGAGAAATGCCTTGCCGGTTTCAGGATCTGCGACACTTTCAATAAAGTGCCGCGCATCTGATGATGGCTTCCACGCCGGCATTATTTCCAGCGTTTTTATGGCCGCTTCATACTCCGCAGCAACCAGATAGTCCAACAATATATTCCACAGTGATAAAGAATCGCCAAGATCGACTGCCCGCTGCCAACTTTCACGTGCCTCCTCGCGTCGACCAAGCGAACTCAGAGCCAGACCGACCCTCCAATGGGCCCCCGTCGACAAAGGCTCAAGCCCAACGATCCGCTTTCCACATTGCAGTGCTTCCTCTCGATATCCAACCATGTGCAGGTCATAGCACAGTATCATCAACATATTAAAATCGTCTTGCGCTGCCTTGACGGCTGCCTCTATCGCATCAAACTCAATACTCCAGTTCCAATCATTGGGACTGGCCACCACAGTAAACGCACGTGCACCAATCAATGTCGGGTCGAGCTCCAGCGCAGCAACTGCTGATTCGTAGACCAATCGCCCTAACGATGTGACATCCCATTCCGATCCAGCACTCCAGTAAGCCATTGCCTTCAGTTCATGCGCTTTCGCGAAATTCGGGTCGAATTCCAACGCGCGATCAAGATAAGCAACAATATCGCTGGTGCTTGCGGTGTTTTGTCTCAGCATAGCCAGAGCTTCGAGATATATGGCGTACGCATCAATACTCTCA
>Ga0209988_10000529_pt1 | contig 23775 bp, 18 predicted proteins | sample N075metaG_FD_183115 | JGI IMG/M metagenome (GOLD analysis project Ga0209988, IMG submission 183115) | Deep subsurface microbial communities from Kermadec Trench to uncover new lineages of life (NeLLi) - N075 metaG (SPAdes) (version 2) | ecosystem: Environmental > Aquatic > Marine > Ocean trench... | reverse complement strand
CCATCCGGCGCTCGAGAATGGAAATCGCCTCGTCGCTGCCTCTCTTGTCGAAGAAACGACTGAGCGCTTCCACCGTCGGTTTAAGCGCGAAGCGGGCAGTGATCCCGATAACCGGGACGAGCACGACGGAGACTCCCATGAACACGGCGAGGAGGGCGGTCAGATCGATGGGAAGGATCGCCTGTACGACGGCGAGTGTGGCGAATGGCATGCGAAATCTCCGTGCGGAGGCGTCCTGGTCGGGATCGCCGAATGGATGTGATCGGGCGTTCGTGCGCAAGGCGCACTGGCGTTGCAACCATTACGTGATTCCGGACATCGAAGTTTGTAAAACCGCGATTCCGATTCGAAAACTTTTCTTGACATTTTTTCGTAGGGGATGGAGGCGGTTCGTTTGCCGAAGGAGCGGTAGCCACAAGAAGGAAGCGTTGGCCCAGAGGGGCCGCGCGTGACGAGGCGGGCCCAGGAGGCGACATGACGGGAGTGAATCGGGCGGCGGTGGTCATCGGTATCGTGCTGGCAGGCGCGCTGACCCTCGGTCAGGCGAGAGACGGCGACGCGATGACGAACGGGCTGGTGTGGGGATCGCAGAAGGCGGTGCAGGGCGCCCAATGGGTGGTGGCCGGAGTCGGCCGGACGATTTCCGGGTTCTTCCACGAGGGTGGTGCATCGGGTGCCTCCGCACCGGCGTCCGCTCAGCGACGGGATCGGGACGAATCGGATCAAGAGGGTACGGATTTCGTGTGGCGCGGAGCGGTCGGGACAGGACAGACGGTAGAGATCAAGGGCATGAACGGCGACATCATCGCCGAGCGCGCCACCGGCGGCCAGATCGAGGTTCGGGCTGAAAAGCGTGCGCGCCGAAGCGACCCGGAGGCGGTGCGCATCGAAGTCGTCGAGCACGCTGGGGGAGTGACAGTGTGCGCGGTCTACCCGTCTTCTCGTGGACGTGAGAACACGTGCGAGCCCGGATCCGGAGGCCGAAACCGCACGCGCAATAACGATGTCCGGGTAACCTTTTATGTGAGCGTTCCGGAGGACGTTGGCTTCCTGGCCAAGACCGTGAACGGTGACGTGCGTATGCACGGCCTCGCCTCGGACGTGGACGCCAGGAGCGTCAACGGAGACATCGAGATTTCCACCACGGGCTTCGCCAAAGCCAGCACCGTCAATGGGTCCATCGCCGCCGCCATGGAGAGGTACGACCTGGGGTCGGGTGTGAGCTTCTCGACCGTCAACGGAAGCATTTCTTTGGATCTTCCCGACGACGTCGACGCGGACCTGGACGCGAAATGGGTGAACGGGCGCCTCAAAACCGATCTACCGTTCGAGCTGGTTGGGAGAGCCTCGCGGCGTTCGGCTCGGGGAGTTCTCGGCGACGGTGGCCCGGAGCTGAAACTGAGGACGGTCAACGGTTCGATCCACCTCTTTTAGTCCGGCTCCGGCATGTTGATGGAGGGGGGGTGACCGTTTCGGCCGGTTTTTCGAGCGGAATTTTCTGCCCCTGAACCTGCCTGCCATCCTTTCCTTCCCACGTTCCTTCCCGTAGTCCTGGGGCTTGCGGGCCACCTCGCCGTCGAGGCTCCGCCGCGCCACTCACTTGTGTAACAAAAACGCTCCTAGTAGGGTATCATCGTCGCTGTTGCTGTAAGTCGTTCTGAGGTGTGCGGTTGACCCACGGCCTGGCTTGGGTAATCTTGCTCGGCTGTAGGTCTTTTGTGTGCACCAGGATTTGGTACGCCGGATCGGCAGTGGCCCCAAAGAAGGCCTTTGGGAGTAGCTAATTCAGGAACCCATCCAGGAGTAGGGATGATGATTGGACGCCGCCCTTTGGGGGTTAGTGTATCCGTGCTGTTCGCGTTGACCGTTTTGGGCAGCACGGTGCTCGAGGCTCAGCAGACCGTGAGCAGCCGCTACCGCGTGCTCATACCGGACTTCCAGCCCATGAACGGGGAGGATGACGACTTCGGCAAGGACCTGGCCGACGAGCTGCGGGACCTCATCGACGACATGCTCACCCATGCTGCGGTGGATGAGGACGACATCAAAGACGCCCTCAAGCGGTTCGACCTGGACATGAAGGACCTCAATTGCATCCTCGCCCGTCAGCTTGCCCAACAGAGCAACTATCAGGTCGTGCTCTGCGCGCGATACACGGGGTCCAAGGAGGCCTGGCAGATTCAGGACATCCGTTTCGTGGACAGTGCGACCGGAGAAACCTTTGAGGTCGATCCAGTCCTGTCCGCCGATAAGATGGAAGCGCAGGCGGCCGCCCAGATCGTAACGAGCTTCGAACGCTTCGTCGAGCAGACGAGGGTAGCGATTTTTTGCAGTGACTATGCCGCGAGCCAGCAGTGGGAGAGCGCCCTCCAGAACTGCGACCGGGCGCTCGAGCTGAACCCGAACGCGAATACGAGCCGTTATACGCGAGCCAACGTTCTCCGCCAGATGGACGAGTTCGAGGAGTCCTTAGCGGAGGTCCAGCGCCTACTCGAACGCGATCCGTACCACGAAAATGCGCTGTTGCTCGGTGGGTTCTTGGCAATCAATCTCGAAAACAGGGAGCTGGCGCGGGGTTTCTATGGTCGTTACCTCGAGCTGGACCCGTTGAATGCCTCCGTACGAATGACCGTAGCCTACGATCTGGCCCAGGAGGGCGATCCCCTAGGCGGAATGGAGATCATCGAGGCGGGAGTCGCGGTCGATGCGGATAATATCAACTTCTATGAGCAGTTGGGTAACTTCGCTTTCGCCGGCGCGGAGCAGGTCCGGAGAGAACAGGACGGTGAGGTGACCGCCGAGGTCCGCGAGTTATACGGTAAGGCGATCGCGGCGTACGAGCGGGTCTTCGAAGAGAAGGGCGCCGAGACGTTGGTCTCCCAACTCCGGAACGTGTCCGCAGCACAGCTCCAACTGGGAAATGTGGATGAAGCGATCGCATTCGCCGAGCGTGCTGTCGCATCGCACCCGGAGGAGCCCAGCCTACGGGCCATCCAAGCCGAGGCGCTGAAGGAGTCGGGACAGGTCACCGAGGCCGTTGCAGCTCTCGCTTCCATCGAGGAAATCGATCCGAATTGGCCCAACCTGCACCTTAGAATGGGTAGCTGGTTGATCGAGGCCGGGCGTGTCGCGGAGGCGGTACCGATACTGCAGACTGCGGTTGAAAGGGGCTCCTCGCCGGACCAAGCGGGGGACATGATCTTCTCCCGGGCCTACGCGGTGTATGTTCAGCCGACGCAAAAGAATTATCCGCGTTTCATCGAATTGATTCGATTGGCGAAGAATTTCAACGTGAGTACTCAGGCAAAGGAGACATACGACTTCTGGCATGCCTTCAGTCTTTACAGCCGCGGCATTCAGCTACAACCCGTACCTGAGACGGTCGACTCCGCCAATCGGACGCTCCCGATGTTTCAGGAGGCCCTTGCGTTGTTCCAACGTGGGAAGGGTTACGCAGACCGGACCGCCTCCATCAATTTCCAGCAGTTCATGGATGCGACCGGCACGTATATCGAGATCCAGGAAGCGGTGATTGCGCGGGCGGAACGCAACCGGTAAATCAGCGCGCAGACCAGCGCCTAGGGCGCCGCGGGAGGTTTTCTCCCGCGGCGTTTTTTTTGGCTGAGGTCCAGGCCTGCCCAGCGGGTCCAGCCAGTGGGTGAGAGTGGGTAAGTCCCTTCCGCGGCGATTCTCCTTGCAATTTCTTTCGAAATTGTCGTGACCTACCTTGCCGTGTTTTCCACGTAACTCATTTATACACAACCGTTTGTGACGTTACACCCGGTTTGTGTACCCAAACAAAACCCGAAAACTATTTGTGTCAAAAAGGCTTGACGTCTCTTGAAGTAGGGGCGTATCTTGGTCCCTATCGCACCACTCTGTACCACTACAACCCACAGTGTGCCACCAAGTGACGAATTTTCTGGGCCGGTATGAATTCCAGATGGACGAGAAGGGGCGGGTCAGTCTGCCCTCGGCGTTTCGTCGAGAGGCCGATGGTGACTGCTTCGTCTTACTCCAGTGGAGACCGCCCGCCCTCACACTCTTTCCGCTGGAGTCCTGGGCTGCGGCGCAGGAACGCCTCCTGGCTTTCAGGAGAAATCAACCCGAGGCATGGGGGGACGTGCTGGCTATTACCTCGAGCGCGGTCGAGGTATCCCCCGATAAGCAGGGCCGGATTCTTATTCCGGCCTGGTTGCAAGAGGCAGCGGGCCTCGCTGGGAGGGTCCTGCTCCTGGGGAACATGGATCGAGTCGAGGTATGGGATCCCGAAGAGTTCGAGCGAGTGGCGCGTACCGGCTCCGCCGAGTTCAAGAAATTCTCCAACCAAATTTTCGGGTGATTCGTGTCCTTATCTCTTCGAGCCCCTGAGGCCCCTGTGAGCGAACGGACGGAGTCGCCGGCCGGTTTTCACGATCCCGTTCTCGCGCGAGAGGTGGTGGAGCTCATGGCTCCGACCGGGAACGGCCTCTATCTGGATGGTACGGTGGGAGGCGGAGGGCACACTGCCATCCTGATGGACGCGTGCTCGAGCTGCAGAATCATCGCCGTCGACCGTGACCCGGATGCCTTGGAGGTGGCGAGGGCCACTTTGGCTCAGTACGGGTCACGAGTTCGATTCATTCGGGCTCGTTTCGACGAGGCTCTTCGCTCCGCCGATCTGGCGGAGCCCCTGGCGGGAGTCCTCCTCGATCTGGGCGTGAGCTCTCATCAACTCGACTCGGACGGGCGGGGTTTCGCTTTCAGGTCCGGTGTGGCGTTGGACATGCGCATGAACGCCGCCCAGACCGACTTACCCAACGCGGCTCAAATCTTGAACTCCGAGCCAGAAGAGGCCCTGGCTCGGATTTTCCACGAATACGGAGAGCAACCGCATTCCCGGCGGCTTGCACGGGCCGTGGTCGAGCGGAGGTCGGCGACACCCTTCCGGACCAGTGACGACCTGGTCGCGGTCCTCTACAGAACGCTGAGAAGAGCCCCGAAGGCCAACGAGAAAGCGCGGATCTTCCAGGCGCTGAGAATTGCGGTAAACGAAGAACTAGCCAGCCTGGAACGTGGCCTGACGGTATTTCGCGAGGCGCTGGCGCCGAACGCTCGGATCGTGGTGATCTCATACCACTCGCTCGAGGATCGTCTGGTCAAGAACGCCTTTCGCGAATGGAGCCGATCCTGTGTCTGCCCGCCGGAAATGCCGGTGTGCACCTGCCGGGGTGCGCCGCTGGGGAGCGTGCTGACACGAAAAGCCGTACGTCCCGGCGACGTCGAGGTTCGCCGAAATCCCCGCGCCCGTAGCGCCCGCCTCCGCGCATGGAGTAAGGGATGAGGCGCCATCGCCCTAGCCGCCGGTCCTGGGCCACCCCGAGCCTTGTTGCGCTGGGTTTCGCCGGTCTCCTGTCGGCCTTGAGTCTCGTTACGTGGCGGCAGAGCCGTGCCTTCGAGGCGCTGGCGGACCTGGACCGGCTCGAACGCCGGCTTTCACTCGCCGAGTCGGAACAGGCGGAGCTCCGTCGTCGGATCCAAAGCTTGGACAGCCGGACTCGGATCTCGTCCCTCGCCCAGGAGCAGCTCGGCATGCACCGGCCGAACGCCTCCGAGATGAGATGGCTATCGGGAGGTGGCCGGTGACACGCCGGAAGCGCGGCATGGGGGACAAGTTGAAGGTGCGCCGGCGGTTGCTTCTCGTGGGCTGGTTGTTGAGTGGGGGCCTGATCGTCGTCAGGGCCACCCAGATCCAGATCGTGCAGGGTTCCCTATGGACCGAGCAGGCGGAACGCCAGCACCGCACCAGCGTGGAAATCGCCGCGGTTCGCGGATCGGTGCTCGATCGCTCGGGCGTCGAGTTGGCCACGAGTCGCGAGGTCTTCAGGGTGAGTATCGCACCGAGAGAGCTGCGAGACGTGGATGCGGTTACGCGCCTGTTGGCTGAGATCCTCGGGCTCGAGGAACGGATCGTACGGAGGGCTACGACGTCGTCGAAACCCTGGCGGGTCCTCCCGAGCACCTTTCCGCCCTCGGTCCGTGAAGCGCTCGACGGCGTTCGTGGCGTGTACCTCGAGCGTGAGCACCGCCGTTTCTATCCCCAGGGTGACCTGGCCAGGGGCCTCCTCGGTTCCGTCCGGGACGGCAAGGCTTTAGGGGGTGTCGAGCAGACGTACGACGAGGTCCTCCGGGGCACCGTGGGCCAGGCAGTCCTCGCCAGAGACCCCACCGGTAGGCCGATTCCGGGGGAGAGCGTGATCGTGGAGGGTCCGCGCGGCGGTGGCCAGGTGGTCCTGACCCTGGATGTGGACTTGCAGGAGATCGGGCAGCAGGCGCTGACGGAGGCCATTCGAAGGACCGAGGCGCGAGGCGGAGATCTCCTCATCACGGATCCGCGCACCGGAGATGTGTTGGCCATGGTGTCCATTCACGATGGGTCCACGAGCGCCTTGTCGGCGATCAACACGCCCTACGAGCCTGGCTCCACCATCAAGCCGCTCACGGTGGCCGGGCTCTTGCAGAACAGATTGATGTCTCTCGACGACGTGGTCGACACGGGGTCGGGCTCGTGGACGGTGGCGGGTCGCACGATCGAGGATGTGAACAGAGAGCACGGTCCCATGACGTTGGCGCGGGCGCTTCAAATCTCCTCGAGCGTGGGTGTGGCCAAGGCCGCCCAGGCCATGAGTCCCGCGGTCCAGTACCAGAACCTCCGTGAATTCGGGCTGGGGGCACCCACCGGGATCGGCCTTCCTGGGGAGGTGAGGGGTACCCTGCGCCGCCCAGAGCGGTGGAGCCGGCAGTCCCCGGCGTCTCTTGCTATCGGGTATGAGATCTCTGTGACACCCCTCCAGATGGCCATGGCATACGGGGCTCTGGCGAACGGGGGTCTGCTCATGGAGCCCCGGCTCGTGAAGGAGTTCCGGGATTCGAGGGGCAAGGTGACGGCTCGCTTTCAGCCTCGAATCGTGCGGAGGGCTGTCTCACGGCGTGTAGCGCTCGAGGTGTCCGCTGTGCTCGTCGACGTCGTGGAAGACGGAACGGGGACGCGTGCCCGGCTCGGTACCTTCAAGGTGGCCGGCAAGAGCGGCACGGCGCGGGTTTGGGCGGACGGTGCCTACCAAGATGGAGAATATTTCGCTTCGTTCGTGGGGTTTTTCCCGGCCGAAGACCCGCAACTGTTAGTCATGGTCAAGTTGGACCGTCCTCAGGGGGCCTACTACGGCGGCTCCGCGGCGGCTCCGGTAACCCGGGCGACGATGGAAGCCATTCTGGCCGCTCAGCAGACACCCATCGATCGTTGGGCTCTCGCGCAGGTTGCCCGCGCCGAAGAGATCGACGCTCCCTCGCGGGAGAGCAATGGCGGTGAGACAGCCCTCTTGCCGCGGTTCGCAGAACTCCGGCTGGATGGGTACTCAGCGTCGGTTGGGGCTCAGGGGTCGAGCGTGTCGAGATGGCGTGACTCCGCGGCGCTCGAGAATCGGACCCACGTCCGAGTTCCCGATGTCTTGGGACTTCCCGCTCGGGCCGCGGCCCGGCGGATTCACGAGGCCGGGCTTCGGGTTGAATGGGATGGTTCGGGCGTGACGAAAACCATGGTGCCCCGGGCCGGCTCGCTCCTGGCACCGGGGGACACCGTGCGGTTGGCTTCGGGGGAAGGGAGTGGCGATGACTGAGCCGTCTGCTGCTCTTCAGGTGGTCACCGCCGCCCTCGGGGCAGCCGGCTTGATCGAAACGATTCACGGCTCGATCGATGTGGAAATCACTGGTGTGACGCAGGACTCCCGCACCGTCCAGCCCGGAAACCTCTTCCTGGCATGGAGTGGGTCCGCCTGGGACGCCCACGGCTTCGTCGCTCAAGCGGCCGAGAGGGGTGCGGCCGCCGCCGTGGTGGAGCGGTACGTTCCAGAGGCCGGGATTCCGCAGGTACAGGTGTCGGACGGCCGCCTCGCCGCCGCTTTGGCCGCGGACGCGGTGCTCGGCTCCCCGTGGGGCGGCCTCTTCACGGTCGGCGTGACCGGCACGAACGGCAAGACCACAACGGCCTCCCTCACGCGGCACCTCCTGGGCTCCCGGGGTCCTTCGGCGGCGGTGGGCACGCTCGGGCTCATCCAGCCCGACGGCTCGGTGAGGGAGGGGACCGAGGGGCTCACCACGCCGGGGCCGGTTGCGATCTCCACCTGGTTGGCCGATCTGGCTGCGGAAGGCGTCGATTCGGTAACCGTCGAGGCGTCCTCTCACGCGCTCGATCAGAAGCGTCTCGACGGGGTGCGTTTCGATGCGGTGGTCTTCACCAATTTCTCCCAGGACCACCTCGACTATCACGGCGACATGGCGGAGTATTTCCGGGCCAAGTCTCACCTTCTCAATCTGATGAAGGAGGAAGGGTGCGTGGTCGTCAACGCCGACGACGCGCACTGGAAGGACCTTCCCATCCGAGGGCGGCGCACGGTCACCTACGGCATCGACGAGGTGGCCGACCTTCGTGCGAAGGAGATCGAGCCGGGGTCGTCCGGAACCAGGTTCCGCATGGGGGACGCAGGGGGCGAGGTCGAGGTCGAACTTCCGCTCATCGGCCGTTTCAATGTTGAAAATTGTCTGGCGGCGGCGGGTGTGGGCGCGGTCGCTGGCATGTCCCTGGAGGCCCTTGCGGACGGTCTCGCCAGCGTACCGCAGATTCCCGGACGGCTCGAAGTGATTGCCCGGAACCCGTTTACGGTTGTGATCGACTTCGCCCACACGCCCGATGCACTCCAACGCGTTCTCACCACCATGCGCCCGCTCACCTCGGGCCGCCTGATCGTGGTGTTCGGCGCGGGCGGTGATCGGGACCGCGGAAAACGGCCCGAAATGGCTCGGGCCGTCGCCCAAGGGGCGGACCTGGTCGTGATCACCTCCGACAATCCCCGGACGGAGGATCCGGAGTCGATCATCGATGACATCGTTCCGGGAATGAATGGCTTCCCGTTTGAGCGTTTGGCCGACCGTCGGGAGGCGATCGACTACGCGCTCACACAGGCTCGCCCGGAGGACCTGGTGTTGCTCGCAGGTAAGGGACATGAGCGGTACCAAGTGATCGGCACCGAGCGTCAGCCCTTCGACGAGAGGCTGATCGTCGAGGAGCACCTCGGCCGGATGGGAGACGTGGCGTGACCGCTCCCTTCGTATGGACGGACGATCATGTGAGAACCGCTTTGGATGTGGAGCCTCAGGAGGACTGCACGCTCGTTTTCACCGGCATCTCCACCGACAGTCGAACGACTCGGGAGGGGAACCTGTTCGTCGCTCTGTCCGGGGACAACTTCGACGGGCACGACTACGTGTCCGATGCTTTGGGCAAGGGAGCACGGGGCGCCGTGGTAGCCCGACCGGTTGAGGCGGAGGGCGCCTGCGTTTACCCGGTGGAAGATACGCTGCTGGCGCTCGGGCAACTCGCCGGGCATCGCCGGAGCCACCTCGACGCTGTCGTGGTGGGTATCACCGGGTCCTCAGGGAAGACGGCAACCAAGGAGATGACGCGGGCGGCGATCGAGGGATCGCGCCGCGTCCACGCCACACCCGAGAACCTGAATAATCGTATCGGCCTGCCTTTGACGCTCCTCGACGCTCCCGACGACGCGGAGGTGGTGGTGCTCGAAATGGGTACGAACGAGCCGGGGGAGATCGCTGCTCTCGCCCGGATCGCCGAACCCCAAATCGGTATCGTGACGACCGTCTCCGAGACCCACATCGAGAAGCTGGAGTCGCTTGAGGGTGTGCTCGACGAAAAGCTGGACCTCCTGCGGGGGCTCCCGGACGACGGCAAGGCGGTGGTGGGCGATGAGCCGGCCGTCCTCTCCGAAGAGGCCGGCCGCATCCGGAGTGACGTCCTGGTCGTGGGCCTCGGTACCGGCGCGGATGCCGAGTACGGCCCGGGCGAGTCCTCGATGGACGAGCAAGGGTGCTGGAGCTTCGTCTGGCGGGGGGAGCCCGTAAAGCTGCGAGTTCCGGGGCGCCATTCGGTCCAGAACGCCCTGATCGCCCTGACGGTGGCCGAGCTGCTGGACGTCCCCGCCGCCGAGGCAACCCGCGGAGTCGGACGGGTGGAGGCCGGTTCCATGCGCGGAGAGATCCGCCAGATCGGCGGTCTCACGCTGATTCTCGACTGCTACAACGCGAATCCGCAGAGTTTGCGCGCCGCGTTGGATCTGCTCGTCGACGTCGAACCCGCCCGGACCAAGGTGGCGGTCCTCGGCACCATGCTCGAGTTGGGAGCGCGCAGCGAGGAACTCCACACAGTGCTCTTGGACAAAGCATCCACCCTCGGTTTGGACCTGGTGGTCGCCACAGGTGAGTTCGCCCTGGCCGCCGCAAAGTCCGGGTCAGCAGAATCGGGAGGCCCCGCGTCGACGATCCTTTCCGTGATGGATCCGCTCGAGGCGTACGAGGAGCTCCGGGCAAGGCTCGCCGGCGATGAGGTGCTGCTGTTGAAGGCCTCGCGCGGGGTAGCGCTGGAGCGGCTGATTCCCTTGTTCGAGCGCGACTTCGGCGACTCGGCAGCGGGCTCCGGCGAGGGCGCGGCCTGATGCTCTATCACCTGCTGCCCCCTCTCGCCGACGTCCATATCGTTTTCAACCTCTTCCGCTTCATCACCTTCCGGGCCGCCGGCGCGCTGGTGACGTCGCTCGTGCTCGCCTTCGTCCTGGGCCCGATGACCATCCGAGCGCTCCGGCGGTTCCGGATCGGCCAAGTGGTTCGAGCAGACGGGCCAGCGAGCCATCTTCACAAGGCGGGGACGCCGACCATGGGCGGAGCGCTGATCGTCATATCGACCGGCCTGTCCACGCTGCTGTGGGCCGAGTTGACGAACTGGTATACGGTGCTGGCGCTCCTGAGCCTCGTGGCGATGGGCGCCATCGGACTCATGGACGACTACCTCAAGGTCGTCAAGAAACGGACGGCGGGGCTGATCGCCCGCTATAAGATGTTGGGGCAGTGGACGTTCGGACTCGGCTTGGGGCTCTTCCTGCTCCTCAATCCGATCTCACCGGTGCCCCCAAACCACACGATGGTGCCGTTCTTCTCCGACGTCGCATTGGTCTTCCATCCGTGGCTCTACGTCCTGTTCGTCGGGTTCGTCATCTCCGGCAGCGCGAACGCGGTGAACCTCGCCGATGGACTCGACGGGCTGGCCGCCGGCCTGATGGCGATCGCCGCGTCCACGTTCGCGGTCTTTGCATATCTACTCGGCCGCGTGGACAGCTCCGCGTACCTGGGGCTCTTCTACCTGCCCGGCGCCGGGGAGTTGTCCGTGCTCGCGCTCGCCATGGCCGGTGGCTGCCTCGGATTCCTTTGGTACAACACGCATCCCGCAGAGGTCTTCATGGGCGACACGGGTTCGCTCGCTCTGGGAGGCGCCATCGGGGTCATGGCCATTCTGCTCAAGGCGGAGTTTCTCCTGGCCATCGTGGGGGGTGTCTTCGTCATGGAAGTGCTCTCGGTGATCCTGCAGGTCGGATACTTCCGCTACACCGCCGCGAAACACGGGTCCGGTCGAAGACTCTTCAGGATGGCCCCGATCCACCACCACTTCGAGCAGTTGGGGTGGCCGGAGAGCAAGGTCGTCGTCCGTTTTTGGATCATGGGAATCCTGTGCGCGATGGTCGCGTTCAGCGCGCTCAAGATCCGGTGAGGAACAGTCGTTGTGAACACGCTGGAAGGCGAAATGGTTGCCGTTGTCGGTTTGGGCGAGTCCGGACGGGCTGCGGCGTGGTTGGCACTTGAAAAGGGAGGTGTAGTCCATGTCTCGGATTTGCGCACTGACACCGCAACTCATGCTCGTGGAGCCGAGCTCCGCGCACGGGGAGCCGATGTCGAGCTGGGAGAGAACCCCGTCGATCGCATCGCAAGCGCCGGAACGGTGGTCGTCAGTCCCGGCATTCGCCCAGACGCGCCTGTGCTCAAAGAGCTCCGCGACCGGGGCGTACGTTGGATCTCGGAGCCTGAATTCGCCTTTCGGTTCTTCGATGGTCCACTGATCGCTGTGACCGGAACCAACGGCAAGACGACCACGGCGGCCTTGGTGGCACACCTCCTCGAAGAGGACGGGCTGGATGTGGCACTGGGCGGAAACATCGGGGCCGCCTTCGGGCCTCCCGCCTCCGAGCTCGCGCTCCGGGAGCGAAGCCCCGCCTGGTATGTCGTGGAGATGAGCTCGTTCCAGTTGGGTGCGATAGATCGCTTCAAACCCGATATCGGCGTGATGACCAATCTGGCTCCCGATCATCTCGACTGGTATCCGTCCGTGGAATCCTACTACGCCGACAAGGCCAACCTCTTCCGCAATGCGGACGACGACAGCCGGTGGGTGTTGAACGGGGACGACCCGGCCGTTGCTGCTCTGGCGGAGGGCGTTCCCGGGCGGCCTTTCTTTTTCAGCCGGGCCGGCGTTGGGCGTCCGGGCGGTCGCCGAACGGGTGGTCGCCGTCCGGGCGCCTACCTCGAAGGTGACGTGCTGACGCTGAACGTGTCCGACGAGCCGGAGACCTTGGGCCACGTCGAGAAGATCCCTCTTCTCGGGGGGCACAACGTGGAAAACGCTCTTGCCGCGGCGACCACGGCTCGGCTGGCTGGCGCGTCCCCGGAGTCCATTTGGCGGGGTTTGTGCACCGCCAAGCCCCTTCCTCATCGCACCGAGGTGGTGGCCGAAGCGAAGGGCGTCCGGTGGGTGAACGATTCGAAGGCGACGAACGTGGCCGCGGCTCGGTCCGCCATTTCCAGCCTCGACGGGCCGCTGCTGGTCTTGCTGGGTGGCAAGGACAAGGGCGAGGAGCTGTCGACGCTGGTTTTCGCGCTCTCGAAGGTCGACGCCCGCGTGCTGACCTTCGGCCAGGCCGGGCAACGCATTTTTCGAGCTTTGGACGGTCATGTGCCGGTGGAGTTGCTGCACGGGGGCTTCGACGAGCTCATGGAGGTCGCCGCCCAACGTGCTGTACCGGGGACCACGGTTCTCCTGTCGCCGGCCTGTTCTAGCTATGACATGTTCACGAGCTACGAGGAGCGCGGTGCCCGCTTTGCGGCGTTGGCCCAGGCCATTTCAAAGGACCCCGAGCGCTGATGGGCCGCGTCGTGGATCTCGCTCCGTCCGGGCCGCTGGCGCTTCCCATCACGGGCTTGGGAAAGGGGTGGGAGCCCGCCGCGATCATGACCCTCACGCTCCTCCTCCTCTCTCTCGGGTTGGTGACGCTCTATTCGGCCAGCAACTTCCTGGCTCAGCGCCAGGATCTGCCGGATTACTACTACGTTCTTCGGCAGGCGAGCGGAGCCGCGGCGGGTCTGGCGATTCTCGGCGTCTGTGCATGGATTCCGCATGGCGTTTGGCGAAAACTCGCCTGGCCCATGGTCGGCGTGGCTTGGCTCCTTCTCGTGATCGTGGTCGCCCCGGGCACCGAGTCCATTGCGCCCTCCATCAACGGGGCGCGCAGGTGGCTGCTCATCGGCCCGACCCTGCAGCCCTCGGAGCTGGCCAAGATCGCCATCGTCGTCTGGACGGCAGCGATCGCGATTCGAAAGCAGGAGGAGTTCGGGAGCCTGAGGCGGGGTTTGGCGCCATTCCTCCTCGTTTGGGCTGCGCTCATCGTGCCGATCGCGCTCGAGCCTGATCTGTCCACGGCTTTGCTCGTAGGCGTGATGGGGTGCGTGGTCGTATACGCAGCAGGTGCTCGGGTGACCCACTTCATTTTCCTGGGTTTGCTTGCCGTTCCTGTTCTGTACACACAGTTGGGCGTCGCCTTCCGGGCCCGCCGTATGGTGGCGTTCCTCGACCCCTCGGCCGATCCCGCGGGCGCTGGTTTTCAGGTGCACCAGTCACTTCTCGCGTTCGGCTCTGGGGGTGTCGCCGGCGTAGGTTTTGGACAGGGTCGGCAGAAGCTCGGGTTTCTTCCGGAGGCCCACAACGATTTTATCTTCGCGATGATCGGGGAGGAGTGGGGGCTGGTAGGCGTTACGACGGTGGTTTTGCTCTATCTCCTGCTGATCCTTATCGGCTTCCGAGTCGCGGCGCGTGCTCCCGACCTGTTTGGACAGCTGCTTGCGGTTGGGCTGACCAGCATGATCGCCCTGCACGCGATGCTTCACATGGCCGTGGGACTGGGTTTGGTGCCGGCGACGGGCTTGGCGCTGCCGCTGATCTCCTACGGACGCTCGAACCTTTTGGTCACGCTGGCATCCCTGGGGATGCTGATGAGCATCTCCCGGGCAAGCAATAGGCCCCTTTCCTTGGGAAGGAGGGCCCGTGCATGAGGGTCCGGTCGTGGTCTTCGCCGGAGGCGGTACCGGGGGCCACCTCTACCCAGCGCTGGCACTCGCGGACGAGCTCGTGCGACAACGTCCGGACGTCCGGCCGTTTTTTCTCGGTGCGCGTGGAGGAATCGAGGCTCGCGTGCTCCCCGAGCGGGGGCTCGAGCATCGGCTTCTTCCGGTGCGTGGGATCCGCCGTGGAGAGTGGTTGTCGAACCTCGGGGTTCCCTTCGCGCTCGCGTCCTCACTCGCGGCCACGCTCGGCGTGCACCGCCGCATCCGCCCGGAGGTGGTTGTGGTGACCGGTGGTTACGCTGGTGCGCCCTCGGGAGTGGTGGCGGCCATCATGGGAACGCCTTTGGTGCTCCAGGAGCAGAACGCGTGGCCGGGAGTCACGACTCGCCTCTTGTCGCGGTGGGCGACGCAGATACACCTCGCGTTTCCTGAAGCCCTGTCGAAGCTACCCTCCCAGGCTCGGGGGGTGGCGCGGGTGTCGGGATGTCCGATCCGAGCCCTTCCGGCCAACGTCCCTGATCGCCGCGAGGTGCTTGTCGGATTGGGCCTCGACCCACAGCGGCGGCTCCTGCTGCTGATCGGTGGAAGCCAAGGGTCCGTTGCGCTGAATGAGCTGATGCTCCAGGCGGTCCGGGCCAAGACCCTCCGGTCCGAGGCTGCGGGGGAAGATGCGCCTCTGGATGGGTGGCAGCTGCTCTGGATGACGGGGCCGGCGCACCACGGGTCAATCGTCGAGGAGCTTTCCATTATCTGGGATCCGGCATGGGTCCGAGCGGTCCCCTACATCGAGGACGTACCGCTGGTCCTTGGGGTCACGGATCTGGCTGTGTCTCGTGCGGGTGCCATGACGACGGCGGAGCTCTCGGCGTGGGGAGTGCCGGCCATACTGATACCGCTCCCCACCGCTGCCGCGAACCACCAGGAACTGAACGCCCGCGCCCTGCAGGAGGCGGGGGCCGCCGTGCACCTGGACCAGGAGGGCCTGACAGCGGAGGACCTTTGGAGAACCATCATCCGCTTGGCGGAGGATCCTCCGACCCTCGGCACGATGAGCAAGAACGCGCGGGCGCGCAGTCGGCCTGATGCCACGTTGCTCATCGTCCGTGAGATGGTGGGCCTGCTCTCGGATCCACCGCCGGGAGGTACCCGATGATCGCACTGGATCCGGGTTCGAGCTCCGTGGGGGAGCGGGATCTGCGCCGGCTCGCGGTCGAGGGGCCGGTGCATTTCATGGGGGTAGCCGGTGCCGGAATGTGCGCGTTGGCCGAGCTCTTCGTGAAGAGCGGAGGAACCGTCTCGGGGTGTGACCTACACCCGGGATCCAGCACCGATAGGCTCCGGACCATGGACGTACCGATTCACGAAGGGCACGAGCCACACCACGTGGAGGGGGTGGCCGCCCTCGTGGTCAGCGCGGCGGTCCCGACGGACCATCCAGAGGTCCTGGAGGCGCTCGAACGAGGCATTCCGGTCTTCAAGCGAGCGGAGGCCCTGGGCCAGTGGGTCAATCCGGGGCGGGTGCTAGCGGTCGCGGGCACGCACGGTAAGACATCCACCACGGCGATGGCCACGGAGATTCTTGCGGCTGCGGGAATGGATCCGACCGGCTTCGTGGGCGGCCGTGTGCCGGCATGGGGTGGAAACCTTCGTTCCGGCGGTGGCGATCTCTATGTCGTTGAGGCGGACGAATACGACCGATCGTTTCTGGAGCTCAAGCCCTTGGTGGCCGTCGTGACCAACGTCGAAGCGGATCACCTCGATACCTACGGTGCCCTCGAAGGCGTGGTCAGTGCTTTTCAAGAGTTCCTCGACGGGCTGCTTCCGGATGGCTGCGCCGTCATATGCGCCGATGATGCGGGGGCGAGCGGACTCATGAAGGGCCTCGCGTCTGCGGCGCGTACGTATGGCCTGAACGCCGGCGCGCAGGTACGCGCAGTCGATGTCGATGCGAGCGCCACCGGAATGGACTTCCGGGTGATCGAAGAGGGTGCGGACCGAGGGAGCTTCCAAATCCCCGTGCCCGGCGTTCACAACCTGCAGAACGCATTGGGCGCTGCGGTTGCGGCTCGCGCTTTCGAGGTGGATTGGGACACCATCCGCGAGGGGCTCGCGGCATATCGGGGTGTCGAGAGAAGATTCGACACGGTGGGTCTGGAACGGGGGATCCTGGTCGTGGACGATTATGCGCACCATCCCTCGGAGATCCGGGCTACCCTGGCCGCGGCGCGTGGAGCCCACCCGGACCGACGGATAGTGGCTGTTTTTCAACCACACCTGTTCACACGCACACGCGATTTCGCCGAGGAATTCGGGCGGGCGCTTTCCGGAGCCGACTCGATCTGGGTCACCGACGTGTTCGCGGCTCGGGAGGACCCCATCGACGGCGTAACGGGCGAAATGGTTGCGCACGCAGTCGGGCGCGCGGGTGGCGATGTACGCTATCACCCCGACGTGGACACGGTGGCGGAGGCCGTCATGTCGGAGCTCATCTCGGGTGACCTCCTCCTCACCATGGGCGCAGGGTCCATCGACCGCGTGGCCCACGACGTCCTGGCACGCTTAAAGGAGACCTCTCATGCATAGGCTGTTCCGTGTAACCCTGTGGGGATTGGTCGCTGGAGGGGTGGCGCTGGCCGCCGATTGGCTTCCGGACGCCCTCGCTGAGCTGGAGTTCTTTCGGGCCCGTGACTACAAGGTCGATGGGGCTCACCTCCTGAAGGAAGAACAGGTTCTGGCCGCGGCGGCCATTTCCCCGTTCGTGAGCGTTTTCGACGATTTGACCTCGATAGAGCTACGTCTAGAGCAGCACCCTCTGATCCGGCGCGCCCGTGTAACCGCCGAGCTCCCGAGGACCTTGGTGCTCACGATCGAAGAGCGGACCCCGGTCGGGTTCGTGGCGGGCCCGGTACTCGAACCGGTGGACCGGGACGGTCAGATCCTCCCACTGGATCCGGTCGAACACCGACTGGATCTTCCCGTCCTCATCAGGGCGGGAGGGGGCACCGCGCTCACGCCTTCCGAGTTGCGCATCCTGGCGCGGGAGGTGGACCGGCTCGCGGCGGATGACCCCACGTTTCTGGCTGCGGTTTCGGAGATGGCGATAGACGAACACGGCGACGCGACCGCTCTGCTGAGCGGGGACCTTCTTCTTCGATTCCGCCCGCCGCTCTCCCACCGGCGGCTGCGTGACGGGCTCACCGTTTTGGAAGATGCCGATCTGCGCCACCCTGATCAGACGGCATCCGTCCTCGATCTGCGGTTCGAGGATCAGGTCGTCGTCGGGTACGCCGAGCCACGCGCCCGCGCCGTGGGTCAGGTGAGGGATCGGTAGATGCACTCGACCCTGATCGCTGGTGTCGACCTCGGCACGACCAAGACCTGCGCGGTAATCGCCGAGGTCCACGAAGATTCTTTCCTCCGAAGAGACCTCAGGATTCTCGGGGTGGGGCAGGCCCGAAGCATGGGGATGCGGGAGGTCGTCACGCATATCGAAGAGGCCACCGAATCCGTGAAAACGGCCATGGAAGAGGCCGAGCTCATGGCTGGTGCGAAGGTGGACCGGGTCTATGTGGGAATCAGCGGCGAGCATGTCAGGGCGGCCACGTCGCTGGGCGTCGTCGCCGTGATGGACGAGGAGATCTCGTCTTTCGATCTGCAACGCGTCCACGAGGTGGCCCGCGCCGTCGCTCATCCGCCCGATCGTGAACTCCTGCACGCCATCCCCCAGGACTACATCGTAGATCACCGTGCCGGGATCAAGGACCCGTTGGGGATGGTGGGCACAAGGCTCGAAGCGGAGGTCTATCTCATCACGGGCTCGTCCTCGGCTGCCGACAGCATCAGAAAATCGGTCCAGAGGGCCGGGTACCGGGTTCAGGAGTTGGTCCTCGAATCGCTCGCAGCGTCCCGGTCGGTCCTCACAGAGGACGAGAAGGAAGTGGGCGTCGCGATGGTCGAGATCGGCGCCTGTACGACCAACCTGGCGGCCTATTGCAACGGAGAACTCCGATATGTCGCGGTCCTCCCGTTTGGAGGGGCCACGGTCACCAACGATCTCGTGAGGGGCTTATCGGTTCCCTTTGCCGAGGCCAAGCGGGCGAAGGAGCACTTCGGTGTGGCGTTCGCCCAACTCGTGGATCCCCAGGAGACGGTTGAACTGCCGGGACCCGGTCCGGGCCAGAAACGGCACGTGGCTCGGGAGCTGATTGCCCACGTGGTCGAGCAACGTCTCGACGAGATGTTCAGCCTCGTCTCCGCCGAGCTGGACCGCGAGGGACTCCTGAGCAAACTCGGGGCCGGTATCGTGCTCACCGGAGGGGCGTCGACGTTGTACGGAACGGTAGAACTGGCCCAGCAGGTGTTCGCCGCCCCAGTCCGCAGCGGCGTGCCGGGGGAGGGCCTGGCCGGTCTGGCCGAGTCCGTAGGAAGGCCGAAGTTCGCGACGGTTGCAGGACTCGTCCTATACGGGGCCGACCGGTACGAAGAGACCGGCGACGGTGGCTCAACGCTCACTTCTGGCCTCGTGTCCAAGGTCGGTTCGTGGTTGAAGGAATTTTTCTAATGCTCCGATGAACAGACGACTCGGGACATCCACTCTGAAAGAGATCGAAACACCCATCCATGGGAGCCAGCTAATGATGATATTCGAATTCGAAGACACTCCGATCCTAACGGCCCGGATGAAGGTCGTCGGGGTTGGAGGAGCCGGTGGAAACGCGGTCAACCGAATGGTGGACGAGGATCTGGAGGGCGTCGAGTTCATCACCATGAATACGGACGCCCAGGCGCTGAAGGGGTCGCGCGCGCAGGTCACGCTCCAGATCGGCAAGAAACTGACGCGGGGGCTGGGTGCGGGTGCGCGGCCGGAGGTCGGTCGACAAGCCGTTGCCGAGAGCGAGGAGGACGTCCGAAGAGTGCTGGAGGGGGCCGACCTGGTCTTCATCACCGCCGGAATGGGTGGTGGAACCGGTACCGGGGCGGCACCCCTCATCGGGGAGATCGCTCGCGAAATGGGTGCCCTCACCATCGGCATCGTAACCAAGCCCTTCTCATTCGAGGGGAAGAAGAGGGCGCGGCAATCCGAACAGGGCCTCGCCGAACTTCGTAGGACCGTCGATACCATGATCGTGGTTCCGAACGACCGCCTCCTGTCCGTGGTGCCACGGGGGACCTCCTTCCGGAATGCTCTGAAAAAGGCCGATGAGGTGCTCCTGAACGCGACGCAGGGTATCAGCGATCTGATTCGCGTTTCCGGTGAGGTGAACGTCGACTTCGCCGACGTTCGAACGATCATGGCTTGCCGCGGGCCAGCCCTCATGGGTTCTGGTTTCGGAGAGGGAGAGAATCGGGCTCAGGAGGCCGCCCAAGAGGCCGTTTCTTCGCCGTTGCTGGACGACGTTTCGATCCATGGTGCTCAGGGCGTGCTGATCAACATCACGGGGGGGATGGATCTCGCCATTGACGAAGTGCACCAGATATCAACTATTATTCAAGAAGAGGCCGGAGATGAGGCGGAGATCATTTTTGGCGCGGTCCATGATCCGGATTTTGAAGGACAGATTCGGGTTACGGTCATCGCCACCGGCTTCGACGACGTGATTCGGCCGGACTTCGGAAGGAAAACTTCGTCCCCCTTGCCAAATCGTGGAGTTCAGCCGCAGGTAGCGGCGGCGGTCGTGGGCGGGTCGACGAGGGTGGTTCCCCTTCCCAGGCCGCCGGAGAGGGTCGTTACGCGGGAGCAGCTCAGCGAGCTGGACGTTCCTACGTTCATCCGCCGGCAGATGGACTGATCACGCCGCCCTCGGGCGGCACATGGGTAACGAATGTTGAAGGAGGCGGGGTGAGTTCGGGCTCCAAGTTTTTGGCGTTCATCGGTGTCTTCGGGGCGATGGCCTCTAGCCTGGCGTTCGTTCTGTTCACGGGGAAAGAGGTACCCACGGTGGGCCTTGTCGCGCCTGTGTTCGCGGCTGCGCCGGAGCGGGTGGAGCTGCGAGCCCTCCAGCGGGACCAGACGCTCGGCGACCTCCTGGTGGGTATGTTGGACGCCAGCGACCGATACAGCTTCGTCCTGGCGCTGAGGGAGCGGGCAAATCCTCGGCGGCTCCGGCCAGGTACCGAAGTGGCCTTCCGCTGGCTCACCGCGGCGCCCTCCGAGTTGCGGGCGGTCGATATCACGCTGGACGCGGATGTCACCGTCCGGATGACGCCCTCCTCCGGGGGCTGGAACTCGCGCTTGATAAACACGCCCGTGGTCAAGGATACGGTGTGGGCGTCTGGCGAAATTCAGCGGTCGCTTTGGGAGGACGTGTTCGCGACGGAGGGCCTGAAACGCGTGGATTCCGCTGACCGCGCCAAGCTCATTCTGGATCTCCAAGATATCTTCCAATGGCAGGTGGACTTCCTCCGGGGAATCCGGCCGGGAGATTTCTACCGTTTCTCCTTCGAGCGGGATGTTCGGCCAGACGGAACCATGCGGGTGGGGCACGTCCTTTCCGCGGAGTTGGTGAACCGCGGACGTGCCTATAGGGCGGTCTGGTTCGACCCCAACGGAGACGGAGCCGGGACGTATTACGACGAGGACGGGAACTCCGTGCGCCTGGCCTTCCTTCTCAGCCCGATCGCGCTCCGTTACCGAATCTCCAGTGGTTTCACGAATAACCGGTTCCACCCCATTTTGCGGACATGGCGGGCGCATCGAGGTGTGGATTTCGCTGCGGCAACGGGAACTCCGGTACGGTCCACCGGAAACGGCGTCATAATCGAGCGCGCAAGGCAGAGCACCTACGGCAATACTATCCTGATCCGGCATTCGAACGGATGGACCACGCGGTATGCCCACATGAGTCGTTTCGCCAGCGGAAAGTCGGTCGGGAGCCGGGTGGACCAGGGTGAAATCGTCGGGTACGTGGGGATGACGGGTCTGGCTACGGGCCCCCACCTTCACTATGAGATGCGCATCCGCGGGAGAGCCGAGGACCCACTCGCCATCGAGTTGCCTGCGGGCGACCCGGTGGCCAAGGACCAGTGGGAAGAATGGGAGGCGCAGAGCCGTCCTCGCCTGAGTCTCCTCGATCGGCTTCCTCTTCCCTGGGACCTTCGGCTTGCCATGAACGTCCTCGGGGACGCTGACACGCCCGACGCGGGAGCGCGGTGACCCTTTCCTGGCTGGCCCTTGGGATTCTGATGGCCGGTGCGGGAGGATTTGCGGCCTGGATTTACGTCCGGCGCGAACTCCCCATCCCCGGCAGAGGGCTCCTCGGTGCGATCCGCGGTTCGATCCTCGTGCTCGTGCTTCTCCTGCTCTGGGATCCGCGGCTTCCGGGGGGCCGGGGGAACGGTACGTCCGAGGGTAGTTGGGTCCTGTTGGATGCGTCTGCGAGCATGTCCGCCGAAGCATCGGAGGGTGACGACAACTGGACGGTGGCGTTGGAGCGAGCAGTGGAACTCGCCGAGGCGGGCGCCCAGGTCCTGGTTTTCGGCGAAACTCCTCAGATTGTGCCTCTCGAGTCTCTTGATACGCTACTTCCCCTCGCGTCTGCATCCAGACTCGCACCTGCTCTCGCCCGGGTGGCGGAGGCCGGAGCCAGAACGGTGACGGTCCTCTCGGATCTCCGGCTCGACGATCCGGTGGAAGCGGAGCTCACGGTAGGTCGATCCACCGTCGGAGTTCGGATTGAACGAAGCGGTGGGGTGGTCCGTAACGCGGGCGTGGCCCGCTTCGAGCTTCCGCCTCGTGCCGAATCAGGCACCCCGCTATCCGTAGGGATCGCCCTGTTCTCCGAGGGGACCGTTCCGGGGGATACGATCCGCGTCGAGGTGTGGGAGGAAGAACGTCTCGTCGCCTCGGCTGGGGTTTTACCCGCGGAGCCTGGCCTTCTCGCCACCGCGACCCTCCGGCTGCCGGCTCCTCGCGACACCGGCTGGCTCCGTTATCGCCTGGTGGTGAGTTTGCCGGGTGACGGATTCGAAGCGGACGATGCCAAGTCCGCCTACACGGAGGTCGATCCGGAGGCGGGCGGCCTGGTGCTTCTTTCCCTCCAGCCGGACTGGGAGCCTCGTTTTTTGCTCCCGGTACTCTCACAAGTGACGGGGCTGGACGCCAGCGGATTTCTCGGAATAAGCGGAGGCCGCTACCTGCGCTTGGCTTCGGGCGCTCAGGTCGGACCCCCCGTAGATGAGGACGAGGTGAGGGCGGCACTTTCCGGTGCGGACTTCGTGGTCATCCATGGCCTCGGTGGGGGCGCGCCAGATTGGGTGAGGACGGCCCTCGGCGAGGCCCCGAGATCGATCGTCTTTCCGTCGGATCCCGCGGGAGCACTCCTCTCTGGAGTGGAGGCACGGCCCCGTTTGGATGGCGAGTGGTATGCCACACCGGATCTGCCTCCCTCCGCCGTCGCCGCCAGTTTATCCGGAGCGGATCTGACGGGCGTTCCGCCATTGACCGATATCCTGCCCCTACGGGTACCGCGGACGGCGCCGACCCCTATTCCGCTTCAGCGGCAGGGGCTGGGACCCGCGGAAGCAGCGCTCGTGCTGAACGAGAACCGAGGACGTCGACGGGCGGTGGTTCTGGCGTCGGGATTTTGGCGTTGGGCGTTCCGTGAGGGCCCGGCCCGGGAGGCGTATCGTAGGTTATGGGCGGGCGTCGCGGGATGGCTGCTCGCCTCACCATCCCAGAACGGGGGAAGGGATGTACGGCCGGCGAAACGCGTGTGGAGCTCTCGTGAGTTGATGGAGTGGCGAGCTCTGGGTTCGATCGGAGAAGAACTGGAAGTGGTGCTCACCCTGGGTGACTCGGTGGTGCTCGATACCACGGTGGTGGTGGATGGCGCCGGCCGGGCACGGACGAGGGCGCTTCCCGTGGCCGAGTACTCGTACCGGATCACGCGCCCCGAAGACGATGGTGTTCTCGGAAGCGGCCGGATCGAGAGCGAGCGCCACAGCCTCGAGCTCTTCCGCCAGCCGGTCGCCATCTCCACAGAGGTTTCGGATGAGAACGCCGGTCGCCGGACCAGAAGAGGGCGCGGCGCGCCCCTACGGACCCACCCGGGCTCCTACATTCTCATACTCGTGCTTCTTTCTGCCGAATGGATAGGTCGCCGGCGGGGCGGGCTACGTTAGGCGGGATGACCCGGGACTGACCATGGCCCGATTGTTCAAGCGAGGGGGCGAGAAGAAGAAGGGTCTTTGGAGGCGGGTGGTCGATCTCGCGTTGACCGATGTCCGGGTCGCGGTGGGAGGGGTCGACCACGAGTCGTTGGAATCGTTGGAGGAGCGCCTCCTCGCCGCTGACTTCGGCGTGGACGCCACCCTGCGACTCGTCGACCATGTCGATTTGCTCGCGCGGCGAGGTGAGGTGTCCGGCGGATCGGAATTGAGGCGCGCCCTCACGGATGAGATCGCCCGGATCCTCGAGCCTGCAAGATCTTCCTTTCTTCAAATGGCCGACACGGGTACGACGGTCTACCTGATCGTCGGGGTGAACGGGGTGGGCAAGACGACCTC
>Ga0209988_10000528_pt1 | contig 23827 bp, 23 predicted proteins | sample N075metaG_FD_183115 | JGI IMG/M metagenome (GOLD analysis project Ga0209988, IMG submission 183115) | Deep subsurface microbial communities from Kermadec Trench to uncover new lineages of life (NeLLi) - N075 metaG (SPAdes) (version 2) | ecosystem: Environmental > Aquatic > Marine > Ocean trench... | reverse complement strand
GCATCTCGGGCACGATCAGCGCGCCTATCAAAACGATCTTCGATACGATCACCCCTGTGATCAAGACGACGATCTATGCGGTCTCCTCTCTTATCCAGGAGATGTTCGCGTCTATCTGCATGATGTTCACGACGTTCCTGTCTCTTTTCACGATGCACCTGCCGTTGTTCCGGGGTCATATTCTCAAGTCTTTCACGACGTCTTTCCCTGAAGGCCTGTTTCTCTTTATCAGACAGATTGGCATAATGTTCGCGTTGATTTTCTCTTTTCTCAAGACGTCTATTAATACGATCGCCTTTATTATCCATGCGATCTTCAATACGATCACCTTTGTTATCAAGACGTTGATTGATCGCATCACCCTTATTTTCTAATCGCTCCGCCAGTTTATCTTTTCCGGCATCACTTGCCCGATCAGCACGCGTATCAAAACGTTCCTCAATACGATCACCTCTGTTATCCAGGCGTTCGTTGATTCTTTCGCCTTTGTTATCGAGCCGTTCATCAATTCTGTCACCCCGATCTTCAGCAAGCGTCGGCATGGCGAATATGCCGATAACTAAACCCGACGCTAACTTTGTTATAAATGTGTTGTTTTTCATGCCATTCTCCAATGTATTATTTGAGCTACATAGTCAATAACGCAGCAACATCGAAATGGTTGACAAGATTTGGTGAAAAAACTCAAAAAAGCTTACTATCCTTAATATTCATAAATACTCAGGGGCTTCATCATCTTAAGACCAGACGTTAGTAGACAGTATGATTTTTAATCTGCCACAATTGGGTTGGAAGCCCTGCTTCCAGCAACAAATAAGTCCAGAGGAAGAAAACAGGAGTTATCCCGCCCGCATCGCACAAATCCATCGGAGCCACTGTATTGTCTGGAGCAATAAAGGCATTGAAACCTTTGAGATTGGTGTGTTCAGTGATCCGAAGGATATGGCGGTGGGTGACTGGATACTGATACCCAATGAAGGCGAACGCCCGCTACGTATATTTGAACGAGAAACAGTTCTTGTCCGTAAAGCGGCAGGACAGCGGAAACATGATCAGTTGATCGCTGCCAATGTAGATACCCTGTTTATTGTCACCTCCTGCAATCAGGATTTTAATGCCTCGCGTATCGAACGTTACCTGGCACTGGCCGCAGAAGCCAGGATTCGACCAGTGATTGTTCTGACCAAGATGGATTTGTCCGACGATAGTGACTCATATAAAAATGAAGCACTGAAATTGCAGAATGACATACGTGTTGAATGTGTCAACGCCGAAGACGAATCAAGTTTGGCTGCCCTGAAAACATTTTGCACCAAAGGCCATACCATTGCACTGATCGGTTCTTCTGGTGTCGGCAAATCTACATTGATCAATAATCTGACGGATGCCGATCAATTAACGGAAAAAATCAGTGAAGAAGATGGCAAAGGTAAACACACAACCACATCACGATCACTACATCTATTGCAGGACGGCGGCATCCTTATCGATACACCGGGAATAAGGGAATTAAAACTCACAGAAACAGAATCAGGCATAGAAGATACATTTGAAGATGTTACCCAGTTTCTCGGTATCTGCAAATTTAAAAACTGCCAACACGAAACGGAAGCAGGTTGTGCAATCAAGACAGCTTTAGAAAGTGGTGAACTTGATCTACGTCGCTGGGAAAGTTATCAGAAATTACAAGGCGAACAGGAACAACGTTATTCATTTAAAAAATAAATACCGATGAATGTCTGCTTTCCTATTTATTTAGTGTTTCCCCGTCAGGGGGACAAACACTACAGATAAAACGTCTCGTTGTTCGATCTCACCATCAGCGCCTTTTGTTAAAATCCTGAGGGACTGAGCCTGCCCTTGCTTGCCCACCGGAATAACTAATCGTCCACCTGGTTTTAATTGTTGAATAAGCTGCTCCGGGATATGTTCCGCAGCCGCAGTTACTAAAATAGCATCAAAGGGGGCATGTTCGGACCAGCCATGATAACCATCACCAATCTTTACCGTAACATTGTCATAACCCAGATCCTGTAAAAGTGACTTTGCTTCCAGTCCCAGGGGCTCTATGATCTCAATGCTATAAACATGGCTTGCCAACTCAGACAATATGGCCGCCTGATAACCTGAACCTGTGCCAACTTCCAACACCACGGACTCAGAAGTCACCGCAGCCAGATCGGTCATCAGGGCAACAATATAAGGCTGGGAAATGGTCTGCTTATGACTTATCGGTAATGCTGTATTCTCGTAAGCATATGGCTGACTATCTGGCGGGACAAATTTATGCCGGGGCACTGCCATCATCGCCTCCTCCACCCGCTTGTCCAGTGATGCATTGCCTGTATAGGATTTCGTCATCTCCACCATTTGCTTGATCTCAGCAAGCATTTGCTGACGCTTTTCCTGATAGGCATCCTCTGCAAAGGTATTCGTCACCGACATTGTCACCATCACTCCCAGTAGTGCAATCCTTAGTGGTAATTTCATCGAAATTATTGGCATAAGTTATACATAAGGATAGCAGTTATTCCTCAACAATATTCACGCAAGTTTCTGTCTCAACCAGATCAAATAATTCGATCATGTCATTATTCCGCATACGCACACAGCCTCGTGAACTGGGTACGCCCATGGCGAGATCATCCGGACCACCGTGGATATAAATATAGCGATCATAACTATCGACATTGCCACCTTTATTTTTGCCTGCTTCACAACCACTGAGCCAGAGGATGCGTGTCAATATCCAGTCTCTGCCTGGAAATTGCTCGCGTAGTTCAGGAAGATATAGCTCCCCGGTAGGTTCTCTACCAACGAAGACAGTGTTTGCATCACAACCTGCACCAATCTTTTCACGGATGAGGTGTTTCCCCCTGGGCGTGCATTCACTGTCCATCTGTTCGCCAGGGCCGTTCTTTGCAGTCGAGATGGTGTATTGCTTAACAACGTCATTACCTTCAAACAAAATAAGTGTTTGTTTGCTGATATTGATTTCAATGTGCTTATCTTGATTCATGCTTCATCTTAATTCAGGTTTATTCAGATATTGCATCCCTTCTAACTAATCTCTCTTGACCGTAAGCAACCCATCATAGTTACCATCGGTTGCCAGCGTATAGCCGCTAATATCTTTCGAAGTCACCAGTATATTATCTTCATACCACAACGGTATATAAGGTAATTGCTCATGCAGATAAGCCTGTAGGTCCTGGTATAGCCTTGCCTGCTCGTTCAGGTCCTGTTTACTTTCTGCTGCTTCTATCATGGCATCTGCAGTGGCGTCCTTAAAGCGACCACGGTTCGCGCCATTGGGTGGCAACGAAGCGCTATGGAAGGCATAGCGAAATATATCGGGAATCTTGAGCCCCACCCATGACAGGCTATACATCTGAAACCGGCCTGCCTTGATGTCACCATAAAAGGTTCCCCAGTCATAACTGCGCACATCAACTTCAATGCCTACCTGTTTTAGTTGATATTGAATGATGGTGGCCAGACGAACACGAAAAGGATTGTTCGAGGTTTTGTAGATGATCTGTAACGGATTTTGTTCATCATACCCTGCGCCTTTGAGTAGGCGTTTTGATTCTTCCGGATCAAATTCAACGCCGGTCAATTCTGGATTGCCACTCCAGTGCTCTGGCGGCAACATGGCACCAGCCTTGCGTGCTGTATTGTCCATAACATATTCTATGATCTCATCTCTGTTAATCGCATGGGCAATTGCCTGTCGAATTGACAGTTGACTGGTCACTGGATCCTCCATATTGAAACCCATATAGGTGAAGGTGTCCCCTCGTGCCTTCTCAATTTGAGTTTTATCCTGCTCCTCTAACCAGCGGATCATTTCTCGGGGAATATCACCCTGGAGAATATCTAGCTCACCCCGTAATAATTTTAATATACGCACCGTTGGATCTTTAACGGTTATCATTTTTAACACTTGTTTGTCATCTAGACGTATTAATGAAAGATCGCCATCGTTCGGCCATTCCTGTAGCGCCATGGGACCACTACCAACAGGCTGTCGATTAAAGGGATGTCCTGAATCTATCAATGCTGCGGGTAATATGCCGATAACGAGTCTGCCTGGAAACAGGGAATCTGGATGCTGTAAAATAAAATCGACGGTGTCCTCGTCGATCACTTCTATGCTTTTAATCACCGTAATAGAACCTCGATGAGGTGAAGCATTATTGATATCTAAAACATGGTCATAGGTCGCCTTCACATCATCGGCAATCAATCTCTCTCCATGATGAAATTGTCTGCCTTTATTACCAAGGGTGAAACGATAGTGTTGAGGAGCTAGCATCTCCCAGTCCGCAAGATCAGGAATGAATTGGAAGTTGTCATCGAAATCAACCAGACTGCGATAGATCAACCGTGTGATCCGATAGGATGCAGCATCTGTTGAAAAACGGGGATCCAGGGTGACGGGTGCTGATTCCAGACCAAAGCGAATGGCCTCATCTTTTTCCTGAGTACAAGCTGAAATAGATAACAGTGAAATTAGCAGATAAAAAACGATTGTTCGTTGTTTACCTGACATACGCTTATTTTCTCTTTCTGCTAAACACGGCTATCGACTCAACATGTGTTGTATGAGGAAACATATCCATCACGCCTGCCTGCTCTAGCTTGAAGCCCTTAACACTAACCAGAATACCTGCATCTCTTGCTAACGTTGATGGATTACAGGAAATATAAACAATCCTTTCGACTGATTTTAAGTTCATCTTTTCTATGACTTCCTGTGCCCCATTACGCGCCGGGTCTAATAGCAATTTATTAAAGCCACCCTTAAGAAAATCATCATTCAGGTCGTCTTTGGCCAGATCCATCGCCAGAAATTCCACATTGTTTATGTTGTTAAGCGCTGCGTTTTGTTTTGCGCGTTCCACCAGACCATGCTCACCCTCAATACCCAGAACGCTGGCAGCCTTGCGAGCCAAAGGCAAGGTAAAATTTCCTATCCCGCAAAACAGATCGAGCACACGATCTTCGCTATTCACTTGCAGTAATTCCAGTGCCATGGGCACCATGGCGCGATTAATTTCAAGATTTACCTGAGTGAAGTCAGTCGGTAGAAAATTCAGCGTAACATCAAACTCCGCCAAGGAATAAGACAATTGCTTTGGGCTTGTATTTACCAACGGCACCACCGAATCCAGACCACCTGACTGACAATAGATATCCACATTATATTGCTCTGCGAATGCTCTGAGCCTGGTCATATCTTCATCATTAAAATCGGCAAGGTGTCTGAAGATCAATGCTGTGACATCATCACCTATGGCAACTTCAATTTGTGGAATTTGTTTGATTAGTGATAATTCTGTAATTAAACACTGTAGCGGTTCAATCAATGAACCCACGGAAGGATGCAAGACCTCACAACTGTTCATATCAGCAATGAATGGACTATATTTTTCTCGAAACCCGACTAGCACTCGCTGTTTCTTGTCTACGTACTTAACGCCTAGTCGTGCCTTGCAACGATAACCCCATATGGGTCCGGTTAATGGTGGGATGACAGATTTTGGTTTGACCTTACCGATATGCATTAACTGTTCCATCAAAACAGATTGTTTATGTTCGATCTGAAAGTCGTGCCGCATATGTTGCAAGCTACAACCACCACACAGACCAAAGAACTCACATTTGGGCTCAACACGTTCGGCTGCCGGGTTGCTTATTTCCAGTGCCTGCGCTTCATCATATTTCGGGCGCTGCTTTTTATACTGGAACAGTGCTTCTTCTCCCGGCAGTGCGCCATTAACAAAGACCGTCTTGCCCTCAACACGCGCAATGCCTCGACCTTCATGGGAGAGTGATTCTATCTTTGCAGAAACAGGTTCTTTTGGGAGTTTTTTACGTCGTCTTGCCATAGTGAAGAATAATATAAAAAATATCTGGCTAACCAGGTTGAATGGTTCTGAGTTTGAGAATGAAAAATCGATCGATGCAAATTATTGATACAGGGAAATGAATTAATTCCAGGCACCCAGGAATTCCAGTAAATGCGGCTGACCTTCCTCCTGCAACATGTCTCTGACACGTTCGCATTCTGCATCATAGGCAGTCGCTGATTTTTGCCCACGCATGAGTTCGTAGCGCAGATAAACCAGATAAGTATTGAGCACATCGGTTTCGCAATAATTACGAATACCTTCGATATTACCCGCAAGGTAATTATCCCAGACTTTGCTACCGTCCATTCCCATCTTGCCCGGAAAACCTAGCATGGTCGCGATTTCTGTTAAGGGTGCATTGGCACGGGGATTATATCCGGCAATGACATCCATCAAGTCGGTGTGTCTATCGTGAAAACGACTGATGTAATTATTCCATTTAAAATTTTTATCATCACCTCCGGTTTCCCAGTAACGTGAAGCATTAATCCCGTGTAATAGTGTTCGATAATGTATTACCGGCAGATCAAAACCACTGCCATTCCATGAAACCAATCTTGGTGTGTAGCGATCAATGCCATCAAAAAACCGTTGAATGATATCTGCTTCAGATGAATCAATATCACCTAAAGACCATACGCTTAAATTATCTGATGTTCTGAGAACCACCGAGATGGCAACAATCTTTTGCAGATGATGACGGATGAAATCACTACCACCTGTTTGTTGCCGACGTTGAGCAAACATGGATTCGGCAACCTCTGCATCAGATAAACCTTCCATGTCCTGAATTTTTCTTGCGGAATCTGTATCCGGTACAGTTTCAATATCAAAAACCAGTAGATTCATTTTTTATTCTATATTTACGGACTCAGGTTTCTACACTAAGGATTTAAAAACATCGGTAGAGAGGTAACGATCACCACGGTCGCAGATGATGGTAACGATCAGTGCATTTTCAACCTCTTCAGAAAGCCTCAATGCTGCTGCAATTGCACCCCCGGAAGAAACCCCGGCAAAGATACCTTCTTCCCGACCCAGGGCGATGGTTGTTTCTTCTGCTTCTTTTTGTCCAACATCAATAATTTTATCCACTCTTGTTTCGTCATAAATCTTCGGTAAATATTCCCTGGGCCAACGTCGAATGCCGGGTATTTTGGCACCTTCAATGGGCTGTACACCGACGATCTGAATCTCAGGGTTTTGTTCCTTAAAATAACGTGATGCTCCCATGATAGTTCCCGTCGTGCCCATGGAACTGACAAAGTGTGTGATCTTGCCATGCGTGTCTCGCCAGATTTCAGGAGCTGTACCTTGGTAATGTGACAAAGGGTTATCCTGATTTGAAAATTGATCGAGAACGATACCTTTTTTATCTGCCTCCATTTCACGTGAAAGATCTATTGCCGCCTCCATACTGCCTTCCTCGGGCGTCAAGATAATCTCCGCACCAAAGGCCTTCATTACCGCACGTCGTTCTTCACTCATATGCTCGGGCATGATCAAAATAATTTTATAGCCCTTGATGGCTGCCACCATGGCTAATGCGATTCCAGTATTACCACTGGTTGCTTCAATCAGTGTGTCACCGGGCTTAATATCGCCCCGTTCTTCCGCGTGTTTGATCATACTCAGTGCGGGCCTGTCTTTCACCGAACCTGCAGGATTATTACCTTCCAGCTTGGCCATGATGATATTGCTGGTGTCACCGGGCAGACGTTGTAATCTAACCAACGGTGTATTACCAACGTACGCTTCTATCGTCGGAAAATCTTCTTTATTTAATTTCCTGGTCACAAGTATTACTCATTCAGTTAATTCACAGCTTATCTGTTAATTGCTTGGCTAATATCACGGCATCTTCACGGCCAAATTTAGCAGGATAATAATCTTTACGACACCCGACCTCATCAAAACCTGATCTTTCATAGATTTTCAATGCCTGTCTATTTGAGGGCCGTACTTCAAGAAACATAACATCGGCATTATGTACTTTTGCCAGGTCAATCAAATAACCAAGCATCTCTTGACCCATGCCATTGTTCTGAAGATCAGGCTTGATACAAAGATTTAGAATATGTGCTTCACCTGCCAACACGGACATGATGCCATAGCCAGAAACCCTATCGTCCTGCTCGAGTATCCAGCAACAGTATCCGACGCTTAAACAGTCCTGAAAAATACCGATCGACCAGGGGAAATCGTAGACACCTTCTTCGATCTCCATCACCTTATCCATATCCATTTCAGACATGGGACGAAAAACGATGGTTGCTTGCTTCAAGACTGCACTCATTTTGTTTCCTGATGAATTGTTTTCTTGTAAACGCGCATTGCCATTTGTAAATCCTGCCATGCTTTTCTTTTTTCACGGGGAGCCCGTAATAGATAAGCAGGGTGATATGTCACCACTACAGGGATCCCTGTATCAGCATATTCATATTTCTGTCCACGCATCTTGCCTATGGGGGTTTCTGTTTGCAGCAGATTTTGTGCAGCGATACGGCCAACCGCCAGAATAATCTTCGGTTGAATGAGATCAATCTGTTCTCGCAGATAACTCGAGCACGCGGCAACTTCTTCCGCTTTCGGATCTCGATTGTTTGGTGGACGACACTTGAGAATATTTGCGATAAAGACCTGCTCTCTTTGCAGGCCACAGGCAAGCAACATACTGTTGAGCAATTTTCCAGCACGACCTACAAAAGGTTCCCCCTGTTTATCTTCTTCAGCACCCGGGGCTTCACCTATGATCAACCAGTCAGCATTATGATCACCCACACCAAACACCGTCTGTTTCCGGCCTTGATGCAGCTCACATTGTTGACACTTTACAACACGTTGTCGCAGGACTTCCCATATTCCATTTTCTTCAACAATCGATCCGGGAGCAGGAGCAGAGACAGGATCAACAATTACCCTGTCCTTTGACCAATACACATCCACACCCATGGTCTGCAAATAATATTCCTGTGTTTGCGTCAAGCTCATCATTGTTGTCTCAAGCCTAGTCATATCAAATTGGTCATATCAAACTTGTGGATGTGCCCGTTCAATCTGTTCCTGGGCCTTGTTCAGTGCATTGATATAAGCCTTCGCGGAAGCGATAATAATATCCGTATCCGCACCTTGTCCATTGATGACCCGACCATCCATATTAACTCTGACCGTGACCTCTCCCTGCGAATCTGTTCCAGTGGTAATATTACTCACCGAGTAAAGTTCCAGTTTACAACCACTGTCCACCACTGACTCGATGGCCTTGAATGTAGCATCGACTGGTCCACTACCATCCGCACTGGCTTGTTTCTCTTCACCATCAACAGTCAAAGTCACCTCAGCAACAGGGATTTCGCCCGTTTCAGAAATTACTTTCATGGCAATGAGTTTGATCCGATCCATGGTAGCTTCATGCAAGGTATCAGTGACCAATGCCTGTAAATCCTCATCGAAGATTTCATGCTTCTTGTCTGCAAGATCCTTAAAACGACTGAACGCTGCATTTAAATCTTCTTCACGTTCAAACTCCGTCCCCAAGTCAGATAACCTGGATTTAAATGCATTGCGCCCTGAGTGTTTCCCCAACACCATTCTATTGGAATTCCACCCTACATCTTCAGCGCGCATGATTTCGTAAGTCTCGCGGTTTTTGAGTACACCATCCTGATGGATGCCTGCTTCGTGGGCAAAGGCATTGACACCAACAATAGCCTTGTTCGGTTGCACGGGGAAACCCGTCACACTTGAGACCAAACGTGAGCATGTCATGATCTGCGTGGTATCCAGGGTCGTATCACAGGGAAATACATCCTGACGTGTACGCACTGTCATGACAACTTCCTCCAATGATGCGTTACCGGCACGTTCGCCCAGACCATTGATGGTACATTCGACCTGTCTGGCACCATTCATGACTGCAGAGAGTGAATTACCGACTGCCAAACCCAGATCATTATGACAATGTACCGAAAAAATCGCCTTGTCAGAATTCGGTATCCTTTCAATCAATTGCTTGATCAATTCACCAAATTGCTGAGGCAGGTTATAACCCACCGTATCCGGAATATTTACTATCGTCGCACCGGCATCAATCACGGCCTCCAATACACGACACAAGAAATCAAGTTCTGAGCGCCCGGCATCTTCAGGTGAAAATTCAACATTGTCTGTGTAGTTGCGTGCCCGCTTAACCGCATGCACGGCCTGCTCCACAACCTGATCAGGTGTCATGCGTAACTTTTCTTTCATATGGATAGGCGATGTCGCAAGAAAGGTATGAATTCTTGAGGATCGTGCTGGCTTCAAAGCCGCCGCCGCCCGATCGATATCTTTATCCAGAGCGCGCGCAAGTGCACAAACCGTACTGTCCTGAATGACCTCAGCAACCTGATGTACGGCTTCGAAATCACCCGGACTGGCTATCGGGAAGCCTGCCTCTATGATATCAACTTTCATACGCTCTAGTGCCTTGGCGATTCGAACCTTCTCTTCCTTGGTCATTGATGCGCCAGGGCTTTGTTCTCCATCACGAAGAGTTGTATCAAATATTATTAATTTGTCTTGCATTTTCCTGCTCCGAAACCTGCATCCATACTACAGTATGGACGTGAAACCATAAACGAATTTGTCGTGTGTAAACACGGACAATATTGGGTATAAAATTAGTGGTGGTTTATTTTGCCCGGCAGGGCAGCAGACGTAGTGAAGCACCGAATAAGGATCCGGCCTGGTCATGGAACTGACGATTTTGATTGAATGTCTTCATTACAGTGGGAAATATAGCGACACTTGCAGGTATTGCAAGTTTTTTTATTGGAAATAAAGCGCTTACATGTTTCAGAAATCAGCCTTGCCTACAAATTTTTCTTGTTTGGGGATTCCTGAAGTTTTCTCGCTGCTCGATGTTTGCGAATAAACAGCAAGGTCATGACCGGACCTGAAATAGCATAGACTAATGAGATGGAAAATAGCACCAGTGGCGGTTCGCTGGCAATAAACACAAACAATAATACAAGAAGTAAAATCCCGACAAAGGGAACACGACCCTTAAGATCTATTTCCTTGAAACTGTAAAACCGGATGTTACTGACCATGAGTATTCCAGCGAGCACCGTGATAGGAAATGCGACGATTGTCAGATTTGTCACCTCTACAAATTCCTGTGTTTCACCCAACCAAATCGTCCCTGCGACCAGGGCGGCGGCGGCGGGACTGGGCAAGCCCTGGAAAAATCGTTTGTCCTCGCTGGCAGCTTGCGTGTTAAACCGTGCCAGTCTGAGCGCAGTCGATGCTGCGTAAACAAATGCTGCAAGCCAACCCAGTTTACCCATTCCAGACAAGGCCCACTGATACATAATTAATGCGGGGGCCAGACCAAACGAAACCATATCGGCCAGGCTATCGTACTCAACACCGAAATCTGATTGGGTATTTGTTAAACGGGCAATACGACCATCAAGTCCATCCATGACCATCGCAACAAAAACAGCGATGGCAGCACTTTCAAATTGTGAATTCATGGCTGAAACAATGCCATAGAAACCGGCAAACAAACCGGCTGTCGTAAACAGATTTGGTAATAGATAGATGCCGCGACGACGTTTCAAATTTTTTCTGCCCTGGTTAGCAATATTATCAGTCTATACCCAAACTACCTGGAGATGGAACTTCTGCCGTTAAACAGCATCTCCTGCAACGACACCTTTCCCATGTGGGTTTTTGTCATTAATCATGCTCGCCGGGCTATCGTGTATAAGGTGAGCAAGAATATCTTCGCCAGAGGTAATCGATTGACCGGGTTCAACTTCCACTTTCGAATTTACAGGAATAAATACATCAATCGTACCACCAAAATATAAGAACCCACATCTTTGTCCCTGACCAAGTCGTTCGCCCGATTGAATGTAGATTCGAAAGAAAATAGCGGCGCAAGGTCCTAGTCTGAACATGGTTACAACATCATCACCTTCATCTGTTCTGATCCAGAAAGCAAATTTACGTTGCCCGTTCTCTTCCTCACATCTCTCTGACCATTGCTCCATTACCTTACCTTCAACAGGGCTACGGAAAGAGTAAACATTAAGGCTCGACATTTTTAATTTGACTCTTATAGCCTGACGATTAAGCCCCTGCTTACTAGTCCAGGGATCATCTGTCTCGACTATCTCTATAACCTGCCCTTCTACTGGACTGACTATGGCAAGCGGTAAAGATGGAATGGTTCGATGTGGATCTCTTAATAGAAACAGGAAAATACAAAAAATTGTCGCCAGAATAAAGGCGATAGTGGTGCTGATAAAATTAAACGCCAGCAATACCAATCCGGCCAGCACAAACAACAGTAACCAGCCTTCTTTAGCAATGAAAGAATGACGGCTACTGGGCGGCATTTTTAATCCTGAAAAAAACAAAGACCCTGTAACAAGTACAGAGCCTTTACACTAATAAAAATACCCATATTCATCATCAGACTACTTTATAAATAATAGCCTAGTTCTTTTCTGTATCAACCAGTTGATTTGCTTTAATCCATGGCATCATCGAACGTAGTTTCTCACCCACAACTTCAATATCGTGCTTTTTCATTTCTTCCCTGCGAGCAGGTAATTCACTCACATTAGCAACGAATTCTTTTGCAAATTCACCACTTTGAATTTCAGAAAGAATTTTTTTCATTTCAATTTTAGTTTGCTCATTTACAATGCGCGGCCCACGAGTGACGTCGCCATACTCAGCCGTGTTGGAAATGGAATAACGCATATTTGCAATGCCGCCTTCGTACATAAGATCAACGATAAGTTTCAGCTCGTGAAGACATTCAAAATATGCCATTTCTGGCGGATATCCAGCTTCGACTAAAGTTTCAAAAGCTGCCTGGACCAGGGCTGTAGTGCCACCACATAGGACTACTTGCTCACCGAACAAGTCAGTTTCTGTCTCATCTTTGAAAGTTGTTTCAATAATGGCTGTACGACCACCACCAATTGCCGAAGCATAAGATAAGGCAATAGCTTTTGCCTGGCCTGACTTATCTTGCTTAATTGCGATCAAATCAGGAATACCACCGCCTTTTACGAATTCGTTACGGACTGTATGTCCCGGCGCTTTCGGAGCAATCATAATAACATCCAGATCAGCACGCGGCTCGATTTGTTCAAAGTGAATATTAAAACCATGTGCAAAAGCCAATACAGCGCCCTGTTTCAAATTTGGTTCAATTTCATTTTTGTACAAGTCAGCTTGAAACTCATCCGGTGCAAGGATCATAACGACATCTGCCCAGGCTACAGCATCTTCGATTGATTTCACTGCCAGGCCAGCTGCTTCTGCTTTAGCAGCAGAACTGGAACCTGAACGCAAACCAACACAAACATCCACGCCAGAATCTTTCAGGTTATTTGCATGTGCATGCCCCTGTGAACCATAACCAATAACTGCAACTTTCTTAGCTTTAATCAGTTCAAGGTCTGCATCTTTGTCGTAATAAATATTCATAATCTCTACTTCTCAAAAAATAATTAAAATTAAAATCTAATAATATCCAAATAAAATATGCAAGAATAATCTGAAATGACTAAATTGCCTTATCACCACGCGCGATACCTGAGATACCGGAACGCACTACTTCCAGAATGTCTTTCTCTTCCAATGCATTGATAAAGGCATCCAGCTTATCGCCAGCGCCTGTCATCTCGACGGTGTAAGTATTCTCTGTGACATCAATAATTCGACCACGAAAAATATCCACCAGTCGTTTAATTTCTTCCCGGTTTTCACCCTCGGCCTGCAATTTGATCAACATCAGCTCACGCTCAATGTGACGGCTCTCATTCAAGTCAATGACCTTGATCACATCAATCAGCTTATTCAGGTGCTTGGTGATCTGTTCTATCACTTCATCTGAACCGGAGGTCACCAGAGTCATGCGTGAGACAGTAGAATCTTCCGTTGGCGCAACCGTCAGTGACTCAATATTGTACGCACGCGCTGAAAATAGACCGGCGACACGCGACAATGCGCCTGTTTCATTTTCCATCAATAATGAAAGTATATGTCTCATGATCAGGCTAACTCTCTATCAGGCGATAGATGCATCTCATGGTGTCCTTTACCCGCAGCAATCATCGGGTATACGTTTTCTGTCTCATCGGTAATAAAATCTATGAACACTACTTTTTCCTTTTCTTTCAGTGCTTCTTTTAATGCTGATTCGACATCGGCAGTCTTTTCAATACGCATACCAATGTGACCATAAGCTTCGGTCAATTTGACAAAATCAGGCAAGGCTTCCATATAAGTATGCGAATAACGCTTCTCATAGAAAAATTCCTGCCACTGTCTGACCATACCCATGTAGCGATTGTTTAAATTAATCACGGTAAACGGAATACCGTATTGCAGACAGGTAGATAGTTCCTGCAAACACATAACAATACTTGCATCACCTGTAATGCAGACAACCGTTTCATCAGGAAAAGCCTTTTTAACTCCCATCGCAGCCGGCAGTCCAAAACCCATGGTGCCTAAACCACCCGAGTTGATCCATCTCCTGGGCTTATCAAATTTATAATATTGAGCCGCCCACATCTGATGTTGCCCAACATCTGAAGTAATGTAGGCATCGCCCCTGGTCAGCTCATACAATTTTTCAATAACGAACTGTGGCTTGATAATTTCACTCTCGCGATCATATTTAAGACAATCGATTCCTTGCCATTCTTTAATCTGGTTCCACCACGGTTGCAGATCTTTTGCAGTCGGCAGATCCTTCCGGCTCTCCATTAAAGCAGATAAATCAAGCAGGACATGCTTTACGTCACCAACAATGGGAATATCAACCGGTATGTTCTTCGAGATCGAAGCCGGGTCTATATCAATATGGATAATCTTTGCCGTCGGACAAAACTGTTCGAGGTCTCCCGTTACACGGTCATCAAAGCGGGCGCCGATGGCGATCAAGACATCACATTGATGCATTGCCATGTTTGCTTCATAGGTGCCATGCATTCCCAGCATACCGACGAATTGTTTATCGGTGCCGGGATAGGCTCCCAGACCCATCAGCGTATTAGTAATTGGGAAACCCAATTTACGGGTGAATGATGTTAGTTCTTCATTGGCATTCGAGAGGATGACACCACCGCCTGAGTAAATCATTGGCCGTCTGGCAGAGGCAATCAAATCAACAGCACGCTTCATCTGGCGTGCATGACCTCTCACAACAGGTTTATAGGAACGCATTTCCACGCTATCGGGATATTCATATTCGCAACTATCGGCAGTAATATCTTTAGGAATATCCACAACCACAGGTCCTGGACGGCCTGTGGTCGCAACATAAAATGCTTTTTTGATGGTGGCGGCCAGGTCTTCGACATGCTTCACCAGGAAGTTGTGTTTCACACAGGGACGAGTTATACCAACAGCATCGACCTCCTGAAAAGCATCATTTCCAATCAGATGCGTCGGCACCTGTCCCGTAAAAACAACCAGGGGAATGGAATCCATGTAAGCAGTGGCAATACCAGTCACACAATTGGTCGCCCCTGGGCCAGAGGTCACTAACACCACACCAGGCTTACCAGTCGCACGCGCATAGGCGTCAGCAGCATGTGTTGCGCCCTGTTCGTGACGTACCAGGATATGCTCGACATCGTCCTGCTTATATAATGCATCGTAGATATGTAAAACAGCACCACCGGGATAACCAAACAAATGTTTGATCCCCTCATCTTTCAGGGCACGAATAAAAATTTCCGCCCCACGTAGTACCTCTTTTGACTTGCCCAATATCCTGCTTCCTGTTGGTTTTAGTTTTCGTTAGTGTAAACCTTGGAAAGTTACTGATATTCTTGCCTCAGGTCAAGTTGTGCCATGCACAATAATATAATTATTTATAAAGTATAAAGATTAGCACCAGTGCCATGCACAAAAAGAAATAATCACCACCAATTTAAAAGAAAAAATCCAGAATTCACTGTTAGTCGCAGTTATCCCAAAACTGCCTGGAAATAAGCTAAGATACGCGTCCAAAATATTTTAACAGTCGAAACCTGATGCAAATTTCCAAATTTTTGATCGCCACCCTTAGAGAGGCCCCCGCCGAAGCGGAAATTATCAGTCACCAGCTGATGTTGCGAGCAGGCATGATCCGCAGAATTGCATCTGGTATCTACACCTGGCTACCTATGGGTCTACGCGTACTGCGCAAGGTAGAAGCCATTATTCGTGAAGAAATGGATCGAGCGGGTGCTCAGGAGTTACTGATGTCGGGTGTCCAACCTGCCGAACTCTGGCAGGAATCGGGTCGCTGGGATCAATATGGACCTGAGTTATTGCGCCTTCAGGATAGACACCAACGTGACTTTTGCCTGGGGCCAACGCACGAAGAAATCATTACTGATCTGGTCCGAAAAGAAATCAGAAGCTATAAACAGCTACCGGCCAATTTTTACCAGATACAGACCAAATTTCGTGATGAAATCAGGCCCCGTTTTGGCATCATGCGTGCCCGTGAATTCCTGATGAAAGATGCATATTCCTTTCATCTGACGGATGAATCCCTGCAACAAACCTATGAAGAAATGTTCGCCACCTACACTCGAATCTTTGAACGCCTGGGCTTAAAGTTCCGTGCAGTGCAAGCAGACGGTGGCAATATCGGTGCTGGCACTTCGCATGAATTCCATGTGCTGGCCGATTCCGGGGAAGACCAGATTGTCTTTACTGAAGAAGGCAGCTATGCAGCGAATATCGAACTTGCCGAAGCGCCTATACCTGAAGGCGAACGTGATGACCCTAAAGCAACACTAAAGTCTGTAGATACACCTGATCAACATAGCATTGAAGAGCTCTGTCAGTTTTTAAACATTAGCGCTGATAAATGTATCAAAACACTGGTAGTTAAAGGGCAGAATGAATCACTTGTCGCCCTGGTACTCAGAGGAGATCACGAACTTAACAAGGTGAAGGCAGAGAAAATATCTGCTGTTGCAAAACCACTTGAGTTTGCCAATGCCGAAGAAATTAAAAAATCATTGAATTGCATCCCGGGTTCTATTGGCCCGGTGAAGATCAATATTCCCATCATCGTTGATCACAGTGCCTTACATGTTGCAGATTTCGTCTGTGGCGCCAATGAAGACGGCAAGCATCTTACCGGGGTCAACTGGGGACGTGATTTAGTTGAACCGCAAGGTGTCGATATTCGCAATATTGTAAAAGGTGAGCCTGCGCCAGATGGTTCAGGAGAAATCGATATTGCCAGAGGCATTGAAGTTGGACATATCTTTCAATTAGGCAAAAAATATAGCACAGCGATGAAGGCCACTTGCCTGGATGAAAATGGCAATGCCCAAACATTGATCATGGGCTGCTACGGGATGGGTGTATCCAGAATATTGGCCGCCGCCATTGAACAGAATCATGATAAAAACGGCATTATCTGGCCCGATGCAATCGCGCCATTTCAGGTTTCACTGGTACCAATCAATATGCATAAATCACAACGCCTGCGCGATGCCGTTATGAAACTGTATGAGGAATTACAGGGCGCGGGGATCGAAGTATTGCTTGATGATCGCAGGGAAAGACCTGGCGTGATGTTCTCGGATGCTGAATTGATCGGTATCCCATATCGACTCACCTTTGGCGAGCGTGGACTCGATGCAGGGACTATTGAATATCGAACGCGTAAAGATTCTGAAAATACTGACATCCAACTGGATGATGTGACTAACTTTATTAAAAACCAACTGGCTGACTCTAAGATCTAGCGAATACTAAAATCTTCAAAATCCTGAAAATCAATGACCTCACATTCCAGCTTAGTCACCTGGGCCATGCTCGGCCCGGATTTTAACCAGTGATTCAGTTTATCCAGTTGCTGCTGATCGCCGAAAGCCATGACCTCAACCCGAGCATCCGACAAATTTCTTACCCAGCCAGTTAATCCGCAATACTCTGCTTGCCGCTGCGCCAACATACGAAAACAAACTCCCTGTACCCGGCCCGTTACAAAACAATGTATGCCCTTGTTCATGACTAATTCTCTTTGACTACAGTAAAAGCAAAGCTCCTACTCTGAATATTTTAGTGCCTTGCTCACCGGTATCGCCAAAGCCACAGCCAGGCCGGCATCAGTGTCAGCAAGTACCCCCTGTAAAGATTTCTGCCATTTATTCGCGGGACTGTCCATATTATTGGGTAGCTTGCAGGGTAATACTTTATAAAGATCCATCAGTGTTAATTCACCGAGGTCCCTGATCAGGCACCACTGACCTGATGAATTCCTCTTCACCCAGCTGGCCTTGATGAGGATGTCAAAAATTAAGTTCATGGACGCGTGAGAAATTCGAACACCTGATTTTTTTAATTGCCTGACGGATCTCCCTGTCCCCTGTTTTTGTGCTAACCATAATTCCCCAATAATCTGGTAGGCATCAAGGAATCCCCAGCGAATTTCAGAGTGATGTTTGCCAATATCTTCCATTCGAAATACCGAGAGGCTGTAACTGATTTGCGCACCAAGTAAAACAATCAGCCAGGAAACATATATCCAGATCAGGAACATAGGGATGACAGCAATGGCACCATAGATCACGGTATAGGTAGGGACGGCTTTTACATACAGACCGAAGGTATACTTGGCCAGCTCAAATAAGACTGCGGCAGTGACCCCACCCGCGATTGCGTGCCTTCTGTTCACATGGGTGTTTGGCACCAGAACATACAACAGCGTAAACGCGATACTGGTCGTAAAGAACGGCATGAATACTAGTGCCCTGGATTTGATGTTTATCGCAGTATCAACATTTTCAATGACTGGTAGTGCAAGTAAATAGGATGTTGAATAAAGCCCGATACCAATCAACACCGGCCCTAGCGTAAGGATTGCCCAATAGACCAGAAATCTGGCAATCAAATGACGTTGCTTGTTGATATGCCATATATTGTCCAATGCTCTATTGATCGTGGCCATCAACATTAAGGCAATGATCACCAGCACAATAATACCCGTTGTCGTGAGATTCGATGCCTTGATCGAAAAATTAATCAGGTAATCCCGAATTGTTTGGCCAAAGCTCGGAACGAAATTATTGAAGACAAACTCCTGAATGATCTCACTGATATCCTTGAATACAGGCAAGTTACTAAAAAAACTGAACATCACGGCTATCAGCGGCACCAGTGACAAAAGTGTCGTATATGCCAATGAGGAAGCAGACTGCATGGTTCGACCAGCGAAAAACTGCTGAAAGACATAACGAACGAAACAATATAGCCATATTGCGCCAGGCTTGACGATAGAAAATAAATAACTGAACTGCGTATTCTTTGATGACATGTCCTGAATCTTTACCTATGCTTCACCCATTCATAAAAAACGAGAAATCACAATGACTGTCACCATATATCATAATCCCCGTTGTTCAAAATCCAGACAAACACTGGAAATACTCAAAGGACAAAATATCGATGTGGAAATCATCGAATATCTAAAAACATCTCCTGATGCAGAAACTTTAAAACAGATATTGTCTTACCTGAATATCCCGGCTCGCGAGCTCTTGCGCAAGGGTGAAAGTGCCTATAAAGAGGCCGGTCTTGACGATACAAATTTATCTGAAGATGAACTGATTGCAGCGATGGTGGAACACCCTATATTGATCGAACGACCAGTGGTGGTAAACAATGGCAAGGCAGCCATAGGCAGACCACCGGAAAGCGTCCTCGATATTTTATAAACCATGGGCTGTAGATCATGACAGAGATACTTGTCCTTTATTATAGCCGTAACGGCAATGTCGCCAGTATGGCCGAACATATTGGCCGAGGCATTGAATCCATCAAGGGAGTCAGGGCAAGAATTCGTACCGTGCCTGCGGTTTCGACAGTATGTGAGGCCAGCGAAGACAGTATCCCGGAAGATGGTCCCCCTTACGTACAACAGGAAGATTTAGCGCAATGTGCGGGACTTGCTTTGGGCAGTCCAACCCGGTTCGGGAATATGGCCGCACCCTTGAAATATTTTCTCGATGGCACCAGTGATGCCTGGTTATCAGGAACATTGATTGGAAAACCTGCCGCGGTATTTACATCAACCGCGAGTCTCCATGGTGGTCAGGAAAGCACCCTGCTCTCCATGATGTTGCCTTTGTTACATCATGGCATGATAATTCTTGGTATTCCCTACAGCGAACCTGAACTTTTCACTACCACCAGTGGTGGCACACCCTACGGCGCCAGCCATACGGCAGGACAGGATGATGCCATTGAGTTAAGTGAAGAGGAAAAAAGACTATGTTTCGCTTTGGGCAAGCGACTTGCCGAAGTAGCAAATACACTAAGCCGCTAATTTTGTATCAATGTTTTTACAAAAGGAATGGTCAGTTTTCTCTGTTCAGTGAGCGTTGCTTGATCGAGTTTATCCAGTAATTCCAATAGTGAAGGTAAATCACGTTTCACATTCTTAACCAGATAAGCCGCAACCTCTTGTGGAATTTCAAAGTTTCGTGTATTGGCTCTTTTTTGTAACAGATTAATTTTATCCTGATCGGACAAGGCTTGCAGATGATAGGTTAAATCCCAACTGACCCTGGATTTTAGATCCTGCAATTGAAACGCCAGATCTCTGGGCCCTTTAGAGCCCGTCATCAGCAAAGATTTTTGTTGTTCTCTCAAGCGATTGTACAAATGAAACAACGCCTGTTCCCACGCTTCTTGCCCGGCAATACAATCAACATCATCAACACAGACCATGGCCAGGTGTTCCAGACCTTCCAGCATTTCCGGACTGAACTCAGCATGTTGACGCAAAGGAATATAGGCAATGTTTAGATCATTTTGACTTGCAAGATTACATACAGCTTGAAGTAGATGAGACTTGCCGGTGGCGGCTTGTCCCCAAAGATAAATACTATGGACCGTTTCTCCAAGTGCAATGGATCGGCTGACCGTGCACACTTCAGAGTTCGGACCTTCGATAAAATGCTCGAAATCTGCGGTTTCACGAAAACCAAATTGTAGCGGGATTTGACCGCCCAAAAGTGGTTGATTCATATCGCGCTATTCATGCATCTATCTCAATTGACACCTAGGCTATTGTACCAATCGATAACTACTGGTATTTATCTGTTGCAAGGTTTGACCCAAATCAACTGCTCTTGATATCACCGAGACATCTGCCTGAGTTGTCAGGAGATAGATAACGCTATCCTGAGTGACTTCTTTTACTTCAACCTTAGTCACTGAATTCAATGATTCAAGATAATTTAATACCTTTGAGTATTGGTTGTAGCCGGTAATATCATTGACCAGAATTTCAATTTCGCCAGATTGAGAATAAGTGCCTGCCTGCCCATATCGTTCTGCCAATGTATCTGCCAAACCATCAACACCTTCAATAATCACGGTTTCCGCCAGGTTTCCCTGAGTCACCCAGGTGAACGCATGTTCATCAATGTAGGCTACCCAATGCGCCTCCCATAATTCTGGCGAAATAGCTTCCAGCCTGCCTGTCAATACGACATTAGCATTATATCGTCTGGACGCTGCCAGTAGAGGTTCCTCAAAACTACCCCAGATATCACTGACCTGTAGTTGATTGGTATCCTCCAGATCAAGCAATGGAAGCACTAATACGATGCCCCTGTTCTTCGCCTGCACTTCCATTTTTTCCACATAACCAGAAATATCACTCAAGCCAGATAAACGGCGACCAGAGGCATCACTCACTGCCAACCAGACCAATGTTGAAGGACGCTCTCTGCCCCATACCGGGATCGCTGCTTCACGTAACACCTTGTCCAGGGATGCGCTGTTGAATCTGGCCCAGAGATAGAGTTGCTTGCTACCTTTTATTTCTTTTGTTCGATATTCAAACTGTTGTACATATTGATCCGCATTAAACAACAATTCAGTGACTCCATTACGAGAAGGAACATAACGATCACCTGTTAGTTTTATTAGGACAACACGTAAAACGGCTGCCATGTTCTTTTTCCTGCTACCTGCTGACTGAGCAGACACAGGGACCTCGGCCTCATATAAACCAGAGACTACGACGGCCTGTGCCATAAAAGGGAAAAGGGAAAAGATGTTAAAGAGTATTATTGTAAAGAGACAGCCTGGAAGTTTTTTCATATACGCACGCTATTCAAGAGCCGATGACAAGTCAAGGAGTAACATAGCGGAAGTTTCCCGCAAGAAAACTGCATGAGGGATTGCGATGTAGGCAGCTCCCCGATACCATTGCGGCTTGAAAAACGAGAAGCCACATAAACTAAGCTATCAGGATGCCGGCGTCAGTATTGACCGAGGAAATCGACTGGTAGATCGGATCAAATCATCAGCTTCATCCACCCATGGTAAAGGTGTGATGGGAAATCTTGGCGGTTTTGGCGCGCTTTTTGACATCGGTGCCATGAATTACAGGGACCCAATACTGGTCTCAGGAACCGATGGTGTCGGCACCAAGCTAAAACTCGCCGCTGAGATGAATCAACACAATACCATAGGCATCGATCTGGTAGCGATGTGTGTTAACGACATCCTTGTTCAGGGTGCCAGCCCTTTATTTTTCCTGGATTATTTCGCCTGTGGGAAATTAGATGTTGATGCTGCAAGTGATGTGATTAACGGCATCGCACAGGGTTGCGAACTTGCAGATTGTGCGCTGATTGGCGGTGAAACAGCTGAGATGCCAGGCATGTATGCCGCAGGAGAATATGATTTAGCAGGCTTTTGTGTCGGCGCTGTTGAACGCGCAGATATTATTGATGGCAGTACTGTTCGGGCCGGCGATACCCTGATCGGCATTGCCTCAAGTGGACCGCACTCCAATGGCTATTCCCTGATTCGTAAAGTTCTGGAAGTTTCCAATGACAAGCTGGCAACGGAATTTGCAGGCAGGACACTCGGAGAAGTGTTGCTGGAACCAACAAGAATTTATGTCGCAGCCATTAAGCAACTATTTGAGAATTGTAATGTGAAGGCCCTGTCCCATATCACCGGAGGTGGATTAACAGAAAACCTGCCACGCGTTATTCCTGACAATGTTCAGGTAAATATAGAGACTCAAAGCTGGGAATTACCTGCTATTTTCAAATGGCTACAAAACGAGGGTAATATTGAATCAGAGGAAATGTTTCGCACTTTCAACTGTGGCGTCGGCATGGTGGTTTGCGTTGCAGAAAAAGACAGGGACGCAGCAATTCAGTGCTTAAAGTCATCAGGTGAAACTGCATGGCAAATCGGTAAGATTGAGGTTAAACAAGAAGGCAGTGATCGAGTCCGCTTCGTTTAATTATTATCTCCTTCTTGTCACAGCCTCCTGAACCGCAGCCAGAAACCCTCGCAAGATACTCACCTCGTTTTCATCGAGATGGGCACGATTAAATAAAGATTTTAAACGTCGCATCAGTTTTCTCGGCTGCTTAGGGTTTAAAAAATCAACATCGATCATGCTTTGCTCAAGATGTTCGTAAAAATAATTCATTTCATCTGCGGTCGCTAATCTTATTTTTTCTTTATCATCAACCTCTGCATCAGTTTTATCCGCATCTTCTAACTGTAAGAGCTGAATAAATTCATAACATAATATCTGTACTGCTGATGCCACATTCAGGGAGCTAAACTCAGGATTAGTTGGTATCTGTAAAACCACATTACAGTACTCCAGTTCTTCATTACTGAGTCCTGAACTTTCTCGACCAAAAACTAGAGCCACAGGGCCAAGTTTTACCATTTCGTATAATTTAGGTGCGTATTCACGGGGAGTGAAGACAGAATGTGAAATAGTGCGCGGCCTGGCTGTGCTTGCGACCACAGCGACACATCCCTGTAAGGCCTGTTCAAGTGAATCGCAAACAACCGCTTTGCCCAGGATATCATCCGCACCAGCGGCACGC
>Ga0209988_10000527_pt1 | contig 23851 bp, 17 predicted proteins | sample N075metaG_FD_183115 | JGI IMG/M metagenome (GOLD analysis project Ga0209988, IMG submission 183115) | Deep subsurface microbial communities from Kermadec Trench to uncover new lineages of life (NeLLi) - N075 metaG (SPAdes) (version 2) | ecosystem: Environmental > Aquatic > Marine > Ocean trench... | reverse complement strand
GTCCGGGCGGAAACACCCGTCCTGGGCATCTGTTACGGCCATCAGCTGTTGGCCCATGGGCTCGGTGGCCGGGTGGGGCCGAATCCTCGCGGCCGCCAAATCGGGACGGTGAACGTGGCGCTTGTGGCTGGCGCGAACGGGGACGCGCTGCTGGGGTCGCTGCCCGAATCGTTTCCGATGCACGCCAGCCACGTGGAGTCCGTTCTGGAGCTGCCGCCGGGTGCGGAGCTCTTGGCGACAACGTTGGGTGATCCACATCACGCTTTTCGGGTCGCAAGGCGTGCGTGGGGTGTGCAGTTCCACCCGGAATTCGACGCCGACATCATGCGCGGCTATCTCGAAGCGCGGCGCAACGTCATCGGGGCCGAGGGCCTGGACCCGGATGCACTGCTCGGCGCCGTCAGCGAAGCACCCCACGGATCTGCGCTGTTGAGACGTTTCGCCGAACTGGTTGCGGATTGACCGATCCGGTGCGTTCGATGCATCCCCGGATCTGCTAAGCGTCTGTTGAAGCGACGTCCGCGCCGGGCTCTTGGGAACAGCCCCCCGGTTGCGCCTGGGGCGCAGAGAGGCGAACGCCGGCGCGGGGGGTAGACGCACGGTCCATGGAAGGTTGGCTGGGTCGCGCTCTGGTGGCGTGGGTGGAAGCGGTGTCCCGGCGGGCCGTACCCATCATCGTGGCGACGATCGTGCTGACCCTGTTGATCGGTGCCTACGCCGCGACCCATCTGGGGATCAACACCGATAACAACGCCATCGTCTCCGCCGACCTCGATTTCTGGCAGGACTACCACGAGTTTGCCGAGGTCTTCCCGATCCTCGACGAAGCAATGCTGGTGGTGGTGGACGCCGAGAGCGCGAGCGCGGCCATCGATGCCGTGCGTCTGCTGGAAGAGCGTCTGGCTGAACAGCCCGATGTCTTCACCGACATGTACGCGCCCGGAAGCGACGAGTTCTTCCAGCGCCACGCGCTTCTCTATCTCTCCACTGAAGAACTCCAAGATCTATCCGACCACCTGGCCACCGTCCAGCCCCTGCTGGCCGAGATCTCGCGGGATTCGAGCCTCGATAATCTGGCCACGGTGCTCGTGGATGGAATCGAGCGGCTCCGCACCGATCCCAGCGTGCCGGTCGAATTCACGCTGGTCTTCGACTCGCTCAGCCGGGCAGTGATGGCGGTGCTCGAAGGGCGACCCAAGCCCATCTCGTGGTCCGAGTTGATTCTCGAAAGGAAGCTGCCCGGGGATTCTCCGCGCCGCGTTCTCGTGGTGCACCCGGTCTACGACTTCAACCAGTTGCTGCCCGGCCTCGCCACCATGCGTCAGATCCGGGCGGCGGTCGAAGATCTGGGGCTCACGCCCGAGAACGGCATCACGGTTCGGATCACCGGCAACGTTGCGCTCAACACCGAAGAAATGGTCACGATTGCCACCAGCATCTTGTCCGGTGTGGCCGTCTCACTCCTGCTGGTGGGAGGCATCCTCTTCCTGGCGATGCGGTCGGTGTACATGGTCCTTGCGATTCTCATCACGCTCATCATCGGACTCGTCTGGACGGCGGGTGTGGCCGCCTGGGCCATCGGCTACGTCAATGTGTTCTCGGCCTCCTTCGCGATCCTGTTCATCGGCCTCGGTGTCGACTTCGGCATCCACTTCAGCATGCGCTACGCCGAGCTGCGTCGGGAGGGAGAGAGCCACGATCCGGCGTTGCGCGACACGTCCACGACGGTTGGCGGATCGCTGGTTCTGTGTGCGGCTACGACGGCCATGGGCTTCTTCGTGTTCGTGCCAACCGACTTCACCGGCGTGGCCCAGCTGGGCCTGGTGTCTGGCATCGGCATGATCATCAGCTTGCTGGCGAGTCTCACCGTCCTGCCGGCGCTGCTCACCCTCTGGAAGGACAAGGATCCGGGCGACCCATGGTCCGGGTCCGAGTGGTTCGAACGCGTGCTGATCACTGCGAGTTCCCATCACCCGCGTTCGGTGCGCATCGGGGCTGCCGCGCTGGCGCTGGCCTCGCTCCTGCTGCTTCCCCAGGTGCGCTTCGATCACAACATCGCCAACATCCGTGACCCGGGAACCGAGTCGGTCCAGACGCTGAACGAGCTGCTCGAGGAGAGCGAGACCTCCCCGTGGACCATGGACCTGATGGCGCCGAGCCTGGCCGAGGCCGATGCCATGGCTCGACAGCTGCGTGAGCTCGACGTGGTGGAGCGCGCGATCACGATCAGCGACTACATACCCGATGACCAGCAGGAACGATTCGAGATTCTCGAAGAACTCGTCTTTTTCGTCCCCGATCCACCGCGGCCGGGGCGCCTCGCGCCGGCGATCGCGTTGGAATCGCAGCTCGCAACGCTGAGGGCCCTGGAGCGGTCCATGCGTGCACCCTGGTTGGCCGAGGGCGACGAGCTGCGCGCTCACAGTGCGCGCCGGGCGGCCGAGAACCTGGCTCGGTTTCTGAGGCGTCTCGAGTCCATCGAGGCCAAGCAAGAAGAGCTCGAACGCTTCGAGCACACGCTGCTCGGAACCCTGCCAGAGACGCTCCTGACCCTGTGGAACGCATTGGAGCCCGATGAGGTGACTCTCGATTCGCTTCCCCAGCCGCTGGTCGAGCGAATGCTCGCCCCGGATGGACGGGCACGGGTCCAGATTCTGCCGGCCTACGACCTGGCCGACAACGTCGCGCACACTCGATTCGTCGACACCGTTGTGGCCGAGATCCCCGAAGCCACCGGCAGTGCTCTCACGTTGGTCGAGATCGCAAGGGTCGTGATCCGATCCTTCCAGCAGGCGCTCGCGACGGCCGTCATCGCCGTGGCTCTATTGTTGTGGATCCTCTGGCGTCGCCCCGGCGACGTGTTTCTGGCCTTGACGCCCCTGATTCTGGCGGCGCTTCTGACCGTGGCGACGGCCATTCTCATCGGCCTTCCCTTCAACTTCGCCAATGTGATCGTGTTGCCGCTGCTGCTCGGCATTGGCGTCGACAGCGGCATCCACCTGGTCCACCGCCACCGGGTGGCGATCGAGGCGGGTGAGCGGGTCTCTCCCGAGCGCGAGCTGCTGACGACCAGCACGGCTCAAGCGGTCTTCTTCAGCGCACTCACAACCATGGGCAGCTTCGGCAGCCTCGCCTTCTCGAATCACATGGGTCTCTCGAGTCTCGGTACGTTGCTGATGATCGGTGTGACCTGGACGCTTCTCGCCAATCTGGTGGTGCTGCCGGCGCTGATTGCCGGCCGCGGCGGCGGTCCGGCGCCTCGCTAGACTTCCTTCATGGAGCCGGTCCAGCGCGAGAGTGAAGCAGCGGCTTCGCGCGAATCGCGCGAGTACGTCGTCCTCTTCGACGGCGTCTGTGCGTTCTGCGACGGTGTGCTCCGGTGGTTGATGGATCGCGATCCGCAAGGGCGATTGTCGTACGCTCCGCTCCAGGGTCCGACTGCCGGAGCAATCCGCACACGGCACCCATTGATCCCTGACGATATCGACACGATCGTGCTGGTGGAAAACCGCGAAGGCGTCGAACGGGTGCGCTTGCGGTCCGACGCGATCTTCCGGATCTGCGAGCTGCTCGAGCCCCGGCCCGTCTGGCTGCCCCTGCTGAGTTGGCTGCCGCGACCACTGGCCGACTTCGGCTATCGCGGCTTCGCCCGGCTTCGCTACCGGCTGTTCGGTCGCTTCGACACCTGTCGGATTCCCACGCCCGAAGAGCGAGCGCACTTTCTCGACTAGCGGAGAACGCGCGCCACCTCGTCGCGCTCGGGAGACCGCAGGGCGCCTCGACCTTCGAGGGTCACACCCGATCCGACCTCGGCGCTCCCGATGACGCGTGCGGGCGCAGCCTTGCGTTGGAGTTCGGCGCAGGCGGTTGGGGCCCTGTCTGCCGTGAACGTTGCCAGCAGGGCTCCGGACGCCAGCGTGGCCCAGGGGTCGGCGCCCAGTGCGCGGCAGACCGCGAGCCCGGGCTCGAACCAGAGCACGGCCTCGGGATCGATGCGGAGCCTCACCTCTGAAGCCTCCGCCAGCTCGATCAGGCCCGCGGCCAGTCCGCCCTCGGTCGGATCGTGGAGCGAAGTCGCGCCGAGCCTGGCGGCGGCGAGAGCCGCATCGACGACCGAGATGCCGGGTTGGTGGATCGCGTTCGCAGCTCGTTCGAGAAGCTCGGCGTCTAGGGATCCGAGCTGATCCCGCGCCTCCAGTGCGAGCACGGCAGCGCCTTCGACCGGGACCGGGCCCACCTGTACGACCCGGTCGCCCGGGTTTGCGCCAGCGGTGAGGACGACGTTTCCGTTCTCGGCCAACCCCATCATCTGACCGACGACGACGGGTTGGACCACGCTTGAGGTCACTTCGGTATGCCCGCCGACCAGCGTCACATCCAGATCCTCGAGCGCCTGGCGCATGGATCTGAAGATCCCGCGGACGCTCGCCTCGTCGGTTCCATCGGGAAGCAGGATCGTGGCCAGGAACCAGCGCGGCCGCACACCCATCACGGCTACGTCATTGGCGTTGATCACGACGGCGTGAGCGCCCACGTCGGCCCCCGTCAGGGTGATCGGGTCGCTGGCGGCGACCAGGGTCCCAGCCGGTAGATCGAGGGCGCAGGCATCTTCACCGATGCGGGGTCCGACGCGTAGCTCGGGGGGGTCCGGAGGACCGGATTCCAAGAGCTCACGCAGCAGTTCGACCGGGAGCTTGCCGGAAGCGAGGATGCGGGACACGAGCCCAGGGTACCCCCGGTGGTCGGGTCCGTGCTCAGCCCAGACTTTGCGCCCTGGGTCCTCGGCCAGGATAAGCTGGTGCGCAGTGACGGGTGGAGAATCCTTCATTACGGTCGTGTCCGGTCTGCCTCGTTCGGGCACCTCGCTGATGCTGCAGATGCTCGAAGCCGGCGGTCTGCCCGTCCTCGTCGACACCGAGCGGCCGGCCGACGTCCACAATCCGCGCGGCTACTTCGAGTACGCAGCGGTGAGGGCGCTCGGACGCGATGCAAGCTGGATCTGCGAGGCCCGCGGTCGCGCGATCAAGGTGATCCACCTGCTCCTCTGCGCGCTTCCCGTCGAGCACAGCTACCGCGTGATTCTGATGCGCCGCGATCCGCTGGAGGTCGTGGCGTCCCAGACGGCCATGCTCGGAGGCGACCCTCCCGGTGCCCCGTCGCGCGAGCGGTTGGCCGAGATCTTCTCGGCTCAGCTCGATGAAGTCGTCGACTGGCTTTCGGGCCGACCCGAATTCGAGCTGCTGCAGGTGGATTTCGGCGACGCCGTCGAAAGACCCCGCGAAGTGGCCGTCGGGGTCTGCGGGTTCCTGGACCGCGATCTCGACGTGAAGGCCATGGCCGCCGCCGTCGACCGTTCGCTGCACCGACAGCAAGGCGAGGGCTCGGTCTGAATCAGCGGGGCGGCGGCGCGCCCATCTCGAGAAGCTTCTCTCCGATCAGGTCGCGCACCCGTTCGGTGAGTTCCTCGACCGGCTGCTCGGCGAACTCCTCGGCCGGGATCTCCTCGAGGATCGAGATGTGAATCGGATGCCGACCCTGGAGCACGAAGCCGCGCTTGGGCAGGGCGTTCGAGGTTCCGTTCAGCACGATCGGGAGGATTGGGCGACCTGACGCCTTCGCCAGCTCGAAGGCCCCGGTCTTGAACGCGCGCATCCGGCCGTCCAACGAACGGGTGCCCTCAGGAAACATCATGATCGAGTTGCCCTCGGCCAGGGTCACGCGACAGGCGCCCATCATCTGGACCACGCTGGTCCGGTCGCCGCGCTTCAGCTCGATGTAGCCGTTGAGCGACATGTTCCAGCCGATCAAGGGGACCCGGAAGTTCTCGACCTTCGACACCCATTTGTAGTGTCTGAAGAGCCGGAACAGGACCAGAATGTCCAGCAACGACTGGTGGTTGGCCACCATCACGTAGGTGGCGTCGCTGCGGATATGCTCGCGACCCTCGAGCGTCACGGGCCACGCCGGGTTGAACCAGGTGTACAGGGATCCCCAGAAGCACGTGAAGCGGTGGAGCAGTTTTTTCTTCGGATCGAATCGGGCCGTCGTGGCCCAGATCACCAAGGCGATCGGGAACAGGACGATGGAGGACACGACGAGAAATGCCCAGAAGACGGCCGAGAACAGGACACGAAGCAACATGGCGCGCAAGTATCCCCGTTACCGCAGGCGGGTTTCAACCGCGGTCCCCGCACGCGTCCACGAACGCGCGAAACAGGTTCTCGCGGTGAGGGCCATCCATCTTCTCCGGATGCCATTGGACGCCAATGCAGAAGTCGCCAGCCGGATGCTCGATCGCTTCGATCAGACCGTCTGCGCTGTGAGCGCAGGCCACCAGAGCCCCCCCGGGTGTGGAAACGGCCTGGTGGTGGCGGCTGTTGACCGGGTCCGCACAGCCGCCCAGCGCCTGCTCGAGGCGGCTTCCGCGTGCGATCTCGATTGGGTGTCGGCCTTCGGCTTCGGGCAACTGGTGGTCGTCGACCCCGGCAAGATCGGTGGGGATGTCGTAGTGGAGCGAGCCGCCGTGATGCAGGGCCAGCAGCTGCATGCCATAGCAGACCGCCAGGATCGGGAGATCGGCGGCGAGTGCGGCGCTCAACAGGCCGCGGTCGAAGCCGAGCTGCGCCGCCGGTGTCGGCTCGAAACGGACTCCGTCAGGGTAGTGCGAATCTGGCAGGAGATCGTCGCCACCCGGAATCAGCAGGCCGTGGATCGATTCGACCAGCGTCGCCGGGTCCTCCTGCACGGGCAGGTGCACCACGCGGCCGCCGGCCTGCTCGACCGCCCGGCTGTAGGCTGTGTCGATGTACTGGTAGGTCCGCCCGGCCTTCCAGCGCCCCTGCTCATCCAGGCAGAGCGAGATTCCGACGAGCGGCTTCATGGACCCGAGTATACCTTTGGCGGTCTCTCCATCGGAGCGAGCGGGGTAGGCGTTTCGTGAGCAGGGTATTGATCGCCGGCTGTGGCTACGTCGGATCGGCGTTGGCCGAGCGTCTCGCTCGCGAGGGACACGAAGTCTGGGGCATGCGACGCTACGTGGCGGCGCTCCCGGCCGGTGTCGAACCGATCGAGGCTGACCTGGCCGTCGCGTCGAACTTGACGAGCCTGCCCGCTGGATTGACGGACGTTCTCTACATGGCGGCGCCGGCGGGATCCGACGACGCGCTATATCGAACCGCCTACGTAGAGGGTCTCGCCAATCTCCTGACGGCTCTCGAGTCCCAGGGGCAGCGTCCGCGGCGCATCCTCTTCGTATCGAGCACGGCGGTCTACGCCCAGTCGAAAGGCGAGTGGGTCGACGAGAACTCGCCCACCGAGCCGACCCACTTCTCCGGACGACGGCTGCTCGAGGGCGAGCAGATCCTGCGGGAGAGTCCCTTCGCGAGCAGCGTGGTTCGCTTCGGTGGCATCTACGGTCCGAGGCGCGCCCGCCTGATCGACCAGGTGCGGACGGGTCAGGCCGAGTTCTACAAGGGCACGCCGCACCATTCGAATCGCATCCACCGGAACGATTGCGTCGGCGTTCTGCGCCACCTCATGGGGCTGGAGTCGCCGCTTCCGTTGGTGCTCGCCGTCGACGACGAGCCGGCCGAACAGAAGGAGGTGTTGCGCTGGCTGGCCGGCGTGCTGGGCGCGCCGCCGCCGCGTGAACTGCGCGGGCGCGAACCGATACGGACCGGTCGCGCCGCCAGCAACAAACGTTGTCGCAACGAGCTGCTGCGCGCGAGTGGTTACGAGTTCATCTATCCGACCTTTCGCGAAGGTTATACTGCGATCCTCGCGGACCTACGTTGAGCCATCGTTCGCAGGAGTCTTCCCTTGCCGCGCCCGCCCCACAGCACATCGGCCGTCGCCAACATGCCCGGCCGGGTCTTCTCCCCGGTCGGCCAGCGCCTCACACCTGCGGAAGCGCCCCCGGTTCCCCTCAACGTTGGCGACACCTGGATGGAGCCGTTCGAAGGCGGCCGCATGGAGGATCTCCACGTCGCTGACCATCCCGGTATGCACCGATATAGTGAGACCCAGGGCATTCCGGCGCTCGTCGACGCGCTCGTCGAAAAGCTTCGAACGCGCAACGGCATCGACTGTGATCGCAACGGGGTGCTGGTCAGCGCCGGTGCCACGGGTGCCCTGGCCAGTGTCGTCGGTATGCTGGCGGCGCCGGGCGAGGAGATTCTCATCCTCGCACCCTTCTGGCCGCTGATCCGGGGCATCGTGCAGTCATTCCGGGCGGTACCGGTGGAGGTTCCGTTCTTCGACCGGGTGGACTCGGCGAAGTCGGCCGTCGAGGCTGTGCGGATGCGCATCACCGAGAAGACGGTGGCGCTCTACGTGTCGAGTCCGTCGAATCCGACGGGGCGCGTGATGCCGCGCGCCTGGCTCGAGGCCCTGGCAGCGCTGGCGCGCAGCGAAGACCTCTGGCTGCTCTCGGACGAAGTCTACGAGGACTACGTCTATCGGGGCGAGCACGTGTCGGTGGCGCCCTTGGCTCCGGAGCGAACCCTCTCGGTGTATTCGTTCTCGAAGGCCTACGGCATGGCGGGCAACCGCGTGGGCTATCTGGTGGGCCCGCCCGCCGCCATTGCCGAGGCCGAGAAGATCTCGACCCACACTTTCTACCACTCGCCGACCGCGAGTCAGCTCGCAGCTCTGGCGGCGCTTCGCCAGGGTCGAAGCTGGGTGGATCGGGCGAAGCGACTGTATCGCGAAGCCGGTGAGGACGCGGCCGCCGTACTGGGACTGCCGCCGCCCGAGGGCTCGACATTCCTGTTTGTCGATGTGCGTTCCAAGCTCGGCGACCGCGGTCTGTCGGGCTTCCTGTCCGATTGTTTCGACGCCGGTGTGGCCCTCGCCCCGGGCAGCTCCTGTGGCGCCGATTACGAAGGTTGGGTGCGCGTCTGTTACACAAGCGCGCCGCCCGACCAGGTGAAGCAGGCGGTCCGAATCCTGGCACGACTGCTCGCCTAGCTGTGGTGCCTCAAAGATCCGGCTTCTCCGGAAGGGCGAGCAAGAATCGGATCCAATCATCGGGAAGACCGTGTTCATGAGCGCCGTCCAGCATGAGCCGCTTGTAGGACGCGAACGGCACCGGCTCGGCGGTCAAGAGACGGGAGCGGTAGGTCTGGGCCTCAGAGGGTGCGGCGCGCCCGAGTTCGACTTGCACGGTGAATCGTGTGTAGCCGGGCTCACACGCGTCCAGGAATTTCCAGTGGGAGGCGTCCAGTTCGTAGAGGGCGCCCCAGACGGTGGCGCCGTCCTCGGCACGGAGGTTGGCTTTGCCCGAACCGTCCCGGCCACGCTTGTCGAAAGTGATTCGGTAGCCCCGGAGGCTGGCGACGCCCAGCGGGCGGGCCGAGGGGACGCGGCCGCACATGCGCGTGACGAGCAGGTTCGAGCCATAGGCAAAGTAGAGCGCCTGCATTAGTCTCTCGGCTCTCATCATTACATCTTCCCGAAGGAGTGGCACGAATGCATCGCAGCGTGCGCCTGCCGTTGGCAATTGTCGGCCTCGTGATGCTCGTCATTTCCGTTGCCTGTCAGGCGGCCGAAACCAACCAGGATTCAAAAGGGACCGCAGACATGGGCATCGCCGTTATTGACGCATTCATCGCAGAGCAGAAGATCGACAAGTCCAGCTCGAATTGGAAGACGAGTCTCGCCAAGCCGCCCAAGGTCGAGTTCGAAGCTGGGAAGACGTACTACTGGAATCTCAAGACCAACATGGGCGACATCAAGATCAAGCTCCTGCCCGCGGACGCGCCCATGCACGTGTCGAGCACGATCTACCTGACACGGCTCGGTTTCTACGACGGCGTTTCCTTCCACCGTGTGATCAAAGGCTTCATGGCCCAGGGCGGCGACCCGCTTGGAACCGGCACCGGCGGTCCCGGCTACCAGTACGACGGCGAGTTCGGCGGCTCGATCCGGCACGACAAGCCTGGGATGCTGAGCATGGCCAACGCGGGCCCGGGCACCGATGGCAGCCAGTTCTTCCTCACCTTCGTACCGACGCCCCATCTCGACGGTCGCCACACGATCTTCGGCGAAGTCGTAGAAGGCATGGGCACCGTGAAGCAACTCGAAGCCAACGGCAGCCGCAACGGCCGCCCCAGCAAGGCCCTCGAGATCACCACCGCGACGATCACCGTCGAGTAGCGCGCCCCACCGCCTCCTCGGAGCGCCGCTCGAACCGAAGCACCGGACCTAGCGATCGAAGGCCTTGGACAGCACTTCGAGGATCTTCTGCTCTTCCACCGAGACCTTGTTGCCCAGTCCCAGGAAGCCGCCGGCCACTTCGGCGACGCGGCGGGCACGGCCGAGCACCTCGCCCTTGAGGGCCGTCTTGCCTTCGGGCGAGATCGCTGCACACAGCGTCGCGATGTACTCGCACCAGGCCTCGAGCAGTCGCCCGTCGGGCCGTCGGGCCAGCCAGCCCTCCAGCAGCTTGGCGGCCGGGCTGCCGGGGTCGACGCCGTTGGACTCGGCGGCGCCGATGACGGCGCGCCGCTCCGCGTCTTCCATCTTGCCGTCGGCCCAGGCGACTTCGATCAGCGGCACCAGGGAGATGGCGGCCCAGGTGTCCGGGCGGATGCCGAGGTCGATCATGTGGTCGATGACCGTCTCGTCGTGAACGGCGGTGACCCGCATCAGCTCCGCGCGGACCTCCTTCTTCTCCTGTTTGTCGCGGAGCTGTTGCTTGAGCTTTTCGTTCTCTCTCGCGAAGAACTGGTTTTCGAGCGCCCTTTCCCGGTCACGGAGAATTCTGGTATCGGCCACGATTGCACCTCTCTCGGGCCGAAGACCATAGTGCGGCGCCGTCCGGGTTTCCAGATTCCCCCGTGATTCGAACCCCTTGGATCGCTGCCTGCAGTTCGCCGCTTCAGCGAACTGCAAGCTGTCCCTCAGTCCCCAGCGTCCCGACCTTCTCCCGCAGTTCGCCGCTTCGGCGAACTGCAAGCTGTCCCTTGGACAGCCGCGCCCCCTCAGTCGTGGATCTGCTCGGCCAGGTAGGCCTCCTTGCCGATCTCGTCGATGATGTGGAGCTGGGCCTCGAGCCAGTCAGCGCCTTCCTCCTCGCTCTTCAGGACCTCTTCGAGCCGCTCGCGGGTGCCGTTGTCGCCCTTGTCCCGGCAGAGCGCGATGGCGTCGTTCAGGCGCTTGATGGCTTCGGTCTCGAGTGCGAGATCGAGCTTGTGCTGCTCGACCGGATTTTCGCCGACCTGGATCGGGTTCAGGCGCTGCATGTTGGGGAGGCCGTCGAAGTAGAGAATCCGCTCGATCACCGTATCGGCGTGCTTCATTTCTCCAATCGATTCTTCGCGCTTCTGCTTCGACAGCTTCTGGTAGCCCCAGTTCTCGCACATCTTGTGATGGATGAAGTACTGGCTGATTGCGGTCAGCTCTGCTGTGAGCACGTCGTTGAGCGCCTTGATGATCTGGGCGTCGCCCTGCATGTCGCCTCTCCCTTCGCATCTGAAACCGGGTCACAAGCTACTGGTTGAGGAAGCGAGGGCCAGCAATTCGAAATCGAAAATGAGAATCGAAATCAACACGCCAAACAGTGGAGGGGACCTGGGGCGGGGAACCGGGCGGGGCAATCGCGCGGGGAGCCGCAGTGGCGACTCAGCCGGTGGCGGCGAGTTCGTCGCAGCGCCCGAAGAGCCTGCTGGGCGGGGGAGCTTCTTGTTCGATGATCTGCTCGATCGCCGGGCGGCAGCCCCCACACATTGCTCCTGCCTCACAGGCCGTCGCCACCGAGCGATGACAGTGCGCACCGGCGCGAACCGCAGCGCGGATCGAACTCTCTCGCACGGTCTTGCAGTGACAGACGATCAAGCAGGTCTCCTTGGGACAGGATCAGAGTGCCGAAAATGAAAATCATTGTCAATTTCATTATCGAACGCCAGGCCGCGAAGTTTTGTCCCCGCGGGGGAATGACCGGTTCTGTCCCGGGGGCGTGCGAGCCTGGGTCTCGTGGCAGCCATCGGGCTGGTAGGCTGGCCGGTGGCAGAGGGAGATAGGGTCGTTGGCGACGGGACTCGAGAATCCGGCTGTGATCGTGGCCCGGGGACCGCGTGCGCTCGAGGAACGCCTGCTGGACGAGATCGTCGAGCGGCTTCGGGCCGGTGAGGTGGACCCCAAGCTCCTGGCGCGCCCCGTCCGGGTGATCGTGCCTTCCCGCAGCCTGCGGCAGCAGTTGGCCGGCGCCATCGTGCGTCGCTGTGGAAGGGCCGTGGTCGGCCTCCAGGTGCAGACGCTGCACGCGCTGGTGCTCGAGATCCTGGATCGGGGCGGGGTCGAGGCGCGAGCGGCGGAAGTCCTCTATCCGGTGCTGGTTCGTCAGGTCGCGCGCGAGCACGAGCTCCTGTGTCACGAACTCGACGATCTGGTCGACGGCTACGGATCGGTGACCAGTGTCGTGAGCGACCTGCTGGACGCGGGCTTCGAGCCGAACGGTCTCGACGCGGTCCGCGACGCCATCCGCGAGTCGCCGGGCTCCGAGCGCCAGCGTCTGCGCGCCATCGCCTTGGCCGAGACCGCGGCCGAGGTATACCGGCGACTGGAGGCCTCCCGGGTGGGGCACCGTGCGCTCCAGCTGGAGCAGGCGCGGCAGCTGCTCGGCGTCGAGGCGGAGCGGGTCCTGCCGGCTCGTGCTGTGCTGGTCCACGGCTTTGCCGAGGCGACGGGGCAGCGCGCCGAACTCCTCGAAGCATTGGTTCGCTATCGGGACGCCCGCGTCTTCCTCGACGAGCCGGCAGATCCCGCGCGCCCCGAGCAGGCCGACGCGGGGATCCGCTTCCTCGATCGCTTGCGAATCCGCTTCGAGGGGATCGCCGCCGTCGAGCGGATCGAAGCTCCCGGGGCGGCTCCCAAAGTCATGGCGTTCGACGCCCCCGGTGCCTCGGCCGAGCTGCGCGAGGTTGCCGTGCGGATCCGGCGGCGACTCGAGGCCGGGCAAACCGAGCCCGAGAGGATTGGAGTCGTTGCGCGCGACTGGAGCGGATCCCGCGCGGCGCTGCGCCAGCACTTCGACCGTCTCGGCATCCCCTACTCCGGCGTCGGTGAGCGGGGCGCCGCCACGGCCGCCGCCCGCCGGATCTCGGCGCTCCTCGACCTGCTGCACGGCGGTCCCCGCAGCCTGACCGACCGTTGGCTCGACGCCGCGGTTCGTCTCGATGGCGCCGGCGGCGGCGCGCGCGTTCACTCGGACCTGCGTTTTGGTCTGCGCCAACGGGGCGCGATCCGGATCGAGGACGTCGCGGGGCTCGACCTCGACGGGCGCGATCTGTTTCTCAAAGTGGTGGGTGGCTGGGACTTCGAAGGAGATCACGGTCCGCGTCCCGAGCGTCGGCGGCTGCGTGCAGCGGAACTCGAGCGGGCGGTGCGTTGCGCAGACTCCGCGTGTCGTCGTTTGCGGCAGCTACGAAGTTGTAGATCACTCGGCGCGTTCTGCGATGGCCTCGATCGAATGCTCCGGAATGATCTCGGCTGGGACGCGGAGCGCAGCGATTGCGGTGCCGGGCTCGCGGCGCTCGAATCCCTTCGCACCGGGCTTCCGGATGCTACGAGCCTCTCTTTCGAGGACTTCCAGCTACTCATCCGGCACGTGCTCGAAGGCACGGGCCGAGACGGGATCGGCGGGGCCGGTGGTGGCGTGCAGGTGTTGAGCGTAATGGAGGCGAGGGCCAGGACCTTCGACGCGCTGTTCGTCGTCGGACTGAACCGTGACGTCTTCCCGCGCGGCATTTCCGAGGATCCACTGCTGCCCGACTCGATCCGAAAGAGCCTGCGTGCCGTTCTGTTGGAGATGCCCGTCAAGCGCGCGGGTCACGACGAGGAGCGATATCTCTTTGCCCAGCTGTTGGGCTCGAGTCCCGAGATCACTCTCTCCTGGCAATCGAGTGACGACGACGGCAAGGAGCGCGTGCCGTCGTCTTTCGTAGAGCGTCTCGGCTGGGGACCGGGGGGGCGCGACGTCGAACACGCCGCTTCGTGTCAGGCGCGCGGCCCCGATGCCGCTGTGGCCGGGCTCGACATGACTCCGGCAGAGCGTGCGGCGCTGGCGGGTCTGCGATCGGGCCGCCGGAACTTCGCGGCCTTGCTGCCATCGGCGGTTGCGTTCAGCCTGGAAGATCTCGCTGCAGAAGGCTTTGCTGCTGGAGGCCTTGAACTGGCCGGCACGTCCGCTGTGAACGTGGCCCAGGCGCGGCTGGCTTGGTTGGACGAAATCGAGGGTCGCGGGGATGCCAAGACCACACTCGGGCCGCACTTCGGTTTCATCGGAAAGCCTCGGCATGCGGGAGATCCCCGCTTCGGTCCGCTCTACATCACCACGTTGGAAGGCATGGCCCGCTGTGGTTGGCAGACCTTCGTGCGGAAACTGCTCGGCATCGAGGTCCTCCCGGACCCGCTGCAGGCCTTACCGGGCAGCGATCCCCGCCTGGTGGGTTCGACCGTTCACGCCGTCCTGGAGCGACTGGTGCGCGACCGGCTGCGAGAGGCGCCTGCCGACCTGTCGGCGGCTCGCTCCCAGCAGCCGGTCGAGATTGCCTGGCCCGATGCGGCGGAGCTTTCGGAGCGGATCGGGGCCGCGGCGCGTGAGGTGTTGGTCCAGGCAGGAATCGGGCTTCCCGGTCTCGAGCACGTGCTTCGGGAACAGGCCCGTCCCTTTCTGGATCGGGTTCGAGAGCTTGACTGGGTCGACGGAGAGCGTCTGGAAGGCGTCGTTGGCGTGGAGGTGGAGGGCGCGTTCGAACTGGCCGGCCCCGGCGGAGACCGGAGGGAGATCCGCTTCCGGGCCGACCGCGTCGATCTCACCGACGGCAAGCACCTGCGCCTCACGGACTACAAGACGGGAAGACCGATCTCCAATCTCAAGAAGCCAGAGACGCGGGAGCGGGACTTCATCCGCTCCGTGGCCAAAGGATCGAACCTCCAGGCCGTCGCCTATCGCAACGCCAGTGGCCCCGGCGGCGTCGGGCGCTTTCTCTTTCTTGGAGACGATCTCGAGCCGGACACAGCCGAGTACCTGGCGGGTGAGGCAGACACGACACTCTCGGTCGCGTTCGATCGCTGCGCTCGCGCCGTGCTCGGTGCCTGGGAGGTGGGTGCCTTCCTGCCGCGTCTGGTGGATCACGCAGGGGTCAAGGAGTTTTCGAGCTGCGAATATTGCGAGGTCTCCCAGGCCTGTCTCCAAGGCGATTCGGGCGCCCGCGCCCGACTGGTCGGTTGGATCGAGACGCGCGACCGTCGTCGTCGGCGAGTCTCCGGAGAAGCGGAGGCCCTCGACTGGTGGGACCTCCAGGCACCATTCGATCCGACCCGCGCCGCGAGCGGAGGCGACGAGGGGTGAGCGCCCGGGACGATCGGGAACGGCTGCTTCGCCTCGACGCCGAGACTCGCGAACGCGCCCAGCGCGAGTTCGACCGGCCGATGCTGGTCGAGGCCGGAGCCGGCACGGGCAAGACCACGGTGCTGGTGGCGCGCATTGTCGCCTGGAGTCTTGGGCCCGGCTGGGAGCGCGCCGTGCAGCGGACCGAGGAGCTGGGCATCGGAAGCGAGCCCCACGACGTCGCCCGCCGCGTGCTTTCCCGCGTCGTCGCGATCACGTTCACCGAGGCGGCGGCGGCGGAGATGGAGCTTCGAACCTCGCGCGCCTTTCGTCAGATCTCGGCGGGCGATCTGCCCGTTGGCGTGATCGCTTCCGCCCTGCCCGAGGATGAAGTTCGAAGGCAGCGGGCGGCCGCCCTCGCTGAGGCGCTGGCCCATCTCGAGGTCTGCACCATCCACGCCTTCTGCCGCCGGATTCTGGCCGCCCATCCCCTCGAAGCCGGGCTTCATCCCGCCTTCCAGGTGGATGCGGATGGGCGAGCGCAACAGGAAGCGGTGCGCGAGGCCATCGAGCAGGCGATCCGTTCGGGCTATGGGGAAGACGGCGACCCCGATCTCGTGGCGTTGGCGATCGACGGGGCGGGTCCCGCCGAACTCGAGGAGGCGCTGATCGAGCTGGTGGCCCAGGGCGTGGGGGAGAGCGATCTCGATCGAGATCCTTTCTCGCCCGAGGCACTCGAGCGCTTCTTCGACGTGCTCGAAGCTGGCATCGATGCCTTCGCCGACGCCGGCGTCGAGCGGGTGAGAAGCGTGAAGCGGGCGAGGAAGCCGCTCGAGATCCTCGATGCCCTCGATCGTATGCGGCAGCGCCTGGCCTCGGCCGACGTCGACGCTGCGGACGGTCTCAGCGACTGGCTCGTCGACTTCGAAGACTCCTGGTCGGGTCTGCGGGCTCACCTCATGAAATGGGGCAAGGATGATTTCGGCACGAACGAGCTCGACGCGCTCGGTGAGGAACGGGAGGCGCTCTGTGCTGCGGCGCGCGGCTGGGTGCTGCTGCTCGACCACTGTCTTCGCATCGATCCCAAGTGTCTCGAGCGCGCACGGAGGGTTCTCAGGCCGATGCTGGCCCAGGTGCACGCGGAGCTGCGGCGTCGCGGCTTCTGCAGCTACAGCGGCCTGCTGAGCAAGGCCAGGGCGCTGCTCATGGAGGACGCCGAAGTGCGGGCCAACTGGCAGTCCTCGATCGATCAGCTGCTGGTCGACGAATTTCAGGACACGGATCCCGACCAGTGCGAGATCGTGGCCATGCTGGCTCTCGAAGGTCCCGAGGACCGCCGGCCCGGTCTCTTCCTGGTGGGAGATCCGAAGCAGTCGATCTACGGCTGGCGCCGGGCCGACCTGCGCGCCTACGAGAATTTCGTCGCCCGGGCGGCGCCCGATGCCCGGCAGCGCGGGAGGTTGTCGAAGAACTTCCGTTCGCTTCCGCTGATTCTCGACGAGGTCGAACGGGTCGTGAATCCGGTGATGCGCGAGAACCCGGGCGTGCAGCCACGCTTCGAGCGCCTGATCCCCAGCGAGGAGCGATGCGATGCCTCGCCCCCGGCGGAGCGTGCCGCCGTCGAGCACTGGATCTCCTGGGATCGCGAAACCATCGAAGGCGCTGTTCCCAAGACGTTGGTCCACCAGGCGGCCGAGCTCGAGGCGGCCGCCCTGGCCCGAGACCTCCGCGATCTGGGAAGTCGGGACGACTTCCGGTGGCGCGACGCGGCCGTGCTCTTCCGGGGCTCCGGCGATCTGGAGGTCTACCTCCAGGCATTGCGCGAGGCAGGCGTTCCCTACGCGGTCGAACGCGAGCGCACCTTCTACCAGCGGCGCGAGGTCATCGATGCGGCTGCCTTCGTACGCTGCGTCCTCGACCCCGACGACCAGCTGGCGCTCTTGACGACGCTGCGGTCGTCTGCGGTCGGCGTGCCGGACGCGGCCCTGCTGCCGTTGTGGGCGGGCGAGCTGCCTCGTCTGCTGGCTGCAGTAGCCGATGCGCCCGAAGCGACGCTGCCGGAGATCGACTCTTGTATCGAATCGGCCCTGACTTCGATCCCGGATGACATTCCGGGCATCGAACGGGTCGGCGCCTGGGACGAAGGGGTCCGACTCTTTGCCCGCGTCTTGATTGCGCTTCGACGCTCATTCGATACCGACCCGGTCGACGTCTTCGTCGAGAAGCTGCGGCGCTTCAGCCTGCTCGAGGTGACCGAAGCCTCGAGATTCCTGGGCGAATTCCGGGTAGCGAATCTGGACCGGTTCTTTCGGGAGGTCCTCAGCGAGCTCGACGGGGCCTCTCCCGACGTGCAGGAATTGCTGCGGCGATTGCGCCGCGGTGTGCTCGAAGAGACCGAGGCCGAAGGCGCTCGGCCCAGCGAGGCCGTCGTCGACGCCGTGCGCGTGATGACCATCCACAAGGCGAAGGGCCTCGACTTCAAGCACACCTACATCGTGCAGACCCACAAGACGACGGGGCGACGTGTCGGCCAGACCGCCAAGCCTGTCGAGGCGGAGCGGGTCTTCGGTGCCGACGGCCACTTCGAGTATTCGCTGCTGGGCGCTCCGACGCCGGGTTTTCACGTGATCCTCGAGCATCGCGCCCAGCGCGAGGCCGCGGAGCGCGTGCGCACGCTCTACGTTGCCATGACACGCGCCGCCGACCGGCTGGTCCTGCTCGGCAACTGGGATCGCCCGACTTTTGACGACGAAGCCAAGAGGAAGTCGCCGGAGGCCGCCGAGAGCTTTTCACAGCTCGCCGCCTGGAGAGACGGCCTGCCGCATCTTCCAGGTCGAGCCACCGATCTCGCTGCCGCCGGGACCTCGTCGTTCGAAGACGAGGATGGCGTTCACTGGCGTTTCCTGGCCCTGGCGTCCTCGGATGAGACTGTGGCTTCGGATGAAGGCGCCGCCGACGATCTGGTGTTCGAGCCGCCCGGCTCGGTTGAAAAGCTTCGCCAGCGTCGAAGTTCCGCAGCGTTGCGGATGGCCGTTCCCTTCCAGCGGATCGCATCCGACGACGCACCCCACTTCGATCGGGAGGAAGAGGCCGATCGACGTTCGGCGTCCGAGCCGAGTCGCGGCGCAACACGGGATGCCCGACGCGTTGCGGGCACGGCAGTCCATCGTGTTCTCGAGGATCTCGATCTGGAAACGTCGCTGGACGAATCGCTGGCTCTCGGGCGATCGCGGCTGCCCGCAATCGTTGCGGCCCTGACAGAGGAAGCGGGCCGCGAGGCCGCCGTTGCCCATGCCACGGAAGTGTTTGACCGGCTCGAAAGTTCGCGGGGTGCGGTGCTCGACCGACTGTCCGGCCTGGGGGATCGCTGCGTCGCCCGGGAGCTTTCGGTGCTGCTTCCGCCTGCGGAAGGTTCCGAGCCCGACGCGGTGGGCTTCGTGGTGGGTTCCCTCGACCTGGTCTACCGGGATCCGGATACGGACCGGCTGGTGGTGGTCGATTTCAAGACCGATGAGGTGAACGACCCGCGGGACCTGGACGAAAAGAAGCGGCGCTACGCCAGCCAGGGCGCCGTCTACCAGCGCGCGCTGCGCGAGGCCCTGGCGCTCGACTACACGCCGCGCTTCGAGCTCTGGATGCTTTGGTCTGGGGACGTGGTCAGCGTCGCGTAGCAAAGCTTCGGCTCCTCTCCCCGAGATTTTCCTCGGCTAGGCTATTGCACCACGGCGGTCTCGATCCGGTCTGCCCTTGGACGGAATGAACCCATGAAGGCTTCTGATCTCTTTGTCCGATGCCTCGAGAACGAGGGTGTGCGTCAGATCTTCGGAGTTCCCGGCGAGGAGAACGCCGACTTGATGATGTCGCTGGAGGACTCGTCCATCGAGTTCGTGTTGACGCGCCACGAACAGGGAGCCGCCTTCATGGCGGAGGTCCACGGGCGACTCACGGGCGAAGCCGGTGTGTGTCTGGGGACGCTGGGACCCGGCGCGACGAACCTCATCACGGGTGTGGCCGACAGCAACATGGATCGCGCTCCCTTGGTCGTACTGACGGGTCAGGCCGATAGCCAGCGGCAGCACAAGGAGAGTCACCAGTACATGGACGTGGTGGCCATGTTCGATCCGGTCACCAAGTGGGCCCAGGCGGTGCTCCACCCCGACAACATTCCCGAGATCCTGCGCAAGGCGTTCAAGCTGGCGACGACCGAGAAGCCGGGTGCCTGCCATGTCGAGCTGGCGGAAGACGTCGCTGCGGCGGACGCGGTGGGCGCGCCTCTGCCCGTCGTGAAGACGCGCCGACCGGTTCCCGGCGACAAGGCGCTCGACAGGGCGCTGGCCGTCATCCAGTCGGCGCGACGCCCGATCATCCTGGCCGGAAACGGTTGTGTCCGGAAGCGGGCCAGCAAGCAGCTGCGTCGCTTCGCAGAGCTCACCGGCATCGGCGTCGTCAGCACCTTCATGGCCAAGGGCTGTGTCGACATGGATTCCGAGCAGTGTCTGTTCACCGTGGGATTGCAGAGCAAGGACATCATGATGTGCGCAATGGACGCCGCGGACGTCGTGATCTGCGTCGGCTACGACATGGTCGAATACCCTCCGCGGCTCTGGAATCCCGACCGCAATACGCGCATCGTGAACGTCGACTTCCAGCCGGCCGAGATTGACGCCCATTTTCCGGTGGAGGTGGATGTGGTCGGGGACGTGGCCCACGCGCTGTGGGCCCTGAACGAGCGGGTGGAGGCGGAGCCAATCCATTTCGATCTGACATCCCAGAAAGCGGCGCGCCGCGAGATGCTCGAGGAGCTGGCTCTCCACGCTGACGATGACACCGAGGGCAGCATCCGTCCCCAGAAGGTTCTCTGGGACGTGCGCCGGGTAATGGGGCCGCTTGACATCGTGCTGTCGGACGTCGGTGCCCACAAGATGTGGATCGCACGCCACTACCAGTGCCACGAGCCCAATACCTGTCTGATCCCCAACGGATTCTGCTCGATGGGCTTCGCACTGCCGGGGGCGATCGCGGCCCATCGGGTGTTCCCCGACAGGCGCGTGCTGGCGATTTGTGGCGACGCCGGCTTCCTGATGAACTGCCAGGAGATGGAGACGGCGCAGCGTCTCGATGCCAGGATCGTCGCGATGGTCTGGGAGGACCATGCCTACGGTCTGATCGAGTGGAAGCAGCAGAATCAGTTCGGCCGCCACGTGGATCTCTCCTTCGGCAACCCGGACTTCGTCGCCTTGGCCCGGGCCTTCGGTTGGCACGGCCACCGGGTCGAGTGCAGTCGAGATCTGGTCGCGACCCTGGAGGAGGCGTTTGATGAAGCCGGGCCCAGTCTCGTGGTCCTGCCGATTGACTATCGTGAGAATCAGAAGCTCACCGAGCGGCTCGGTGACATTGTCTGCCCCATCTAGAGGAGCGAAACGAGCAGGCCCGATGCTGAAAGAGAGCTACCCCTACTATCTGGGCAACGAACCGGTTGCGCCAAACCAGGATCTCGAGGTCACGGACAAGTACACGGGCGAGGTTGCGACGCGCGTGGCGTTGGCCGACCCGGACGCCATCGACCGGGGCATTGCCCTGGCCGTCGAGGCCACCGAGCCCATGCGCCAGATGGCGGCCTTCGAGCGGCAACAGGTGCTCCAGCACTGTGTGGCGCGCTTCAGCGAGCGCGCCGACGAGCTGGCGATGGCCCTCTGCATCGAGGCCGGCAAGCCGATCAAGGACTCGCGCGGCGAGGTGTCGCGGCTGGTCGATACCTTCCGCATCGCGGCCGAGGAGTCGGTCCGGATCACGGGCGAGGTGTTGCCGCTCGACATCAGTCCGCGGGCGCGCGGTTACTCGGGCATGTGGAAGCGCGTTCCCATCGGGCCTTGTTCTTTCATCTCGCCTTTCAACTTTCCGCTCAACCTGGCGGCCCACAAGGTGGCGCCGGCCCTGGCGGTGGGCTGCCCGTTCGTGCTCAAACCCGCCAGCCTGACGCCGATCGGCGCCCTCATCATCGGTGAAGTCCTCGCCGAAACGGACCTACCGAAGGGAGCGTTCTCGATTCTTCCCTGCCCGCGCACCGGCGCCGAGCTCTTCACCACCGACGAGCGTTTGAAGCTCTTGTCCTTCACCGGGTCGCCCGAGGTGGGCTGGGACCTGAAGGCCCGAGCGGGCAAGAAGCCCGTTGTGCTCGAGCTGGGTGGCAACGCCGCAGTAGTGGTCGAGCCGGATGCGGACCTGGAGGACGCTGCCGAGCGCATTGTCTTTGGTGCGTTCTACCAGTCGGGACAGAGCTGTATCGGTGTCCAGCGCATCCTCGTGCACGAAGGCGTCTACGATGAGATGGAACGACGCCTGGTGGAGAAGGCGAGCGCACTCAAGATGGGCGATCCGAAGGACCCGGACGTCTTCATCGGACCCATGATCACCGAGAAGGAAGCGGCCCGCCTCGATGGCTGGATCCAGCAGGCGATCTCGAAGGGCGCGCGACTGCTGTGCGGTGGAAAACGCGAAGGCGCGATGCTCGAAGCCACGCTCCTCAAGGATGTCCCGATCGGTGAAGCGCTCGTCTGCAAGGAGGCCTTCGGTCCGGTCGCCGTGCTCTCGAGCTACAGCAATTTCGACGAGGCCCTGGAGCAGGTGAACGACTCGGTGTTTGGTCTCCAGGCGGGCATCTTCACCCGCGACCTCTACAAGGCCCAGCAGGCCTGGGACGAGCTCGAGGTCGGCGCCGTGGTGATCGGCGACGTGCCCTCATGGCGCGTCGACCACATGCCCTACGGCGGTGTGAAGGACAGTGGTCTCGGTCGAGAGGGCATCCGCTTTGCGATCGAGGACATGACCGAGATTCGACTGATGGTGGTTCGCAAGCCGTGATGAACGAATCGATCCGACGCATCCTGGCGCGGGAGTCAGGAGGCGGGAGCGTCACGATCCAGGGCTGGGTGCGCACGGCGCGCCACTCCAAGGGCGTCTCGTTTCTGGAGGTGACCGATGGGTCCTGCTTCGCCGGACTCCAGGTCGTGTTGGAGCCTTCGCTCCCGAACTACGAGGAAGAGCTGCGCAAGGTCGGTACGGGATGGGCCGTCGAAGTCGAGGGAGAGCTGGTGGATTCGCCGGGCAAGGGACAGCGCTTCGAGCTCAAGGCCGGGCGCGTCGAGGTGGTCGGAGATGCCGCCGACGACTATCCGCTGCAGAAGAAGCGTCACTCCTTCGAGTTCCTGCGCAGCATCGCGCACCTTCGCCCGCGTACGAACACGTTGGGTGCGATCCTCAGGGTTCGTAACGCCGCCGCTCGGGCGATTCACGACTTCTTCCAGGAGCGCGACTTCGTCTTCCTGCATTCGCCCATCATCACCACCGCGGATTTCGAAGGTGCGGGCGAGATGTTCAGGGTCTCGACGCTCGACGCGTCCAATCCTCCGGTGGCCGCGGACGGCGGAGTCGATTTTGGAGAGGATTTCTTCGGACGCGAGGCGTTCCTGACGGTCAGCGGCCAGCTCGAGGCCGAGATTGCTGCCTTGGCCCTCACCAACGTCTACACCTTCGGTCCGACGTTTCGAGCCGAGAACTCGAATACGAGCCGGCACCTGGCCGAGTTCTGGATGGTCGAGCCCGAGATGGCCTTCTGTGATCTCGAAGGCAACGTGGAGATTGCCGAGGCTTTCCTGAAGGCCATCATCAGCGGCGCGCTCGACCGGTGTCAGGACGACCTGGAGTTCTTCAATCAGCGCATCGACAAAACCGTGCTGGAGACGCTCCATCACACCGTCGAGTCTCCGTTCGAGCGCATTTCCTACACTGAAGCCGTTGAGATCCTCCAGAAGAGCGGGCGCGACTTCGAATTTCCCGTGAAGTGGGGGGTCGATCTCCAGAGCGAACACGAACGCTACCTCACCGAGGAACACATCAAGCGCCCGGTGGTCGTCACCGACTATCCGACCGGCATCAAGGCGTTCTACATGTACCTGAACGACGATGAGAAGACGGTGCGGGCCATGGACGTGCTGCTTCCCAAGGTCGGCGAGATCATCGGCGGGTCCCAGCGCGAGCACCGGCTCGACCCGCTCGAGCGACGGCTCGCCGACAGCGGTCTGCCGAAGGACGACTACTGGTGGTATCTCGATCTGCGGCGCTACGGTTCCGTGCCCCACAGCGGCTTCGGGCTCGGCTTCGAACGCGTCATCCAGTTCATGACGGGCATGGCGAACATTCGCGACGTGATTCCCTTCCCGCGCGTTCCAGGCTACGCCGAGTTCTGATCAGGCGGCGCAGACATAGTCGCGGAGCTCCTCGAAGCCCAGCTCCCGAAGTGCGTTCCGGATTAGCTGGCGGGCGCTCGCTCCAGCGACCGAGACCACCAGGGGTTGATCGCGCCGATGGACCAGGGCCTCGGGCGCGATCACGGCTGCATCCTGGATCCGGTTGCCGATCCGGCCCGGATGCACTTCGACGATGGCCGACGGTTTCTTTCCGTGGGAACGCAGCGCGCGCTGGAGGGATCGACCGGTGCTGCCGTAGCCCCACAGCACGTAT
>Ga0209988_10000525_pt1 | contig 23872 bp, 22 predicted proteins | sample N075metaG_FD_183115 | JGI IMG/M metagenome (GOLD analysis project Ga0209988, IMG submission 183115) | Deep subsurface microbial communities from Kermadec Trench to uncover new lineages of life (NeLLi) - N075 metaG (SPAdes) (version 2) | ecosystem: Environmental > Aquatic > Marine > Ocean trench... | reverse complement strand
CAATGGTTTTTATTTTTGCATTAGACTCAACAATGACTAAGGATTTGGCCATAACTTCCAATCAAAATTAAAATAGGTGAGAAACAGATAAACGTAATTGTATTATCAATGAATTGTAGAATTTTCTTCAAAAAGAAAATAACTTCTGTCTCTAAAGGCATCATAATTCAATAACATTGAGGCAACAATAGATTTTATATCCCCGGTGTTTATTTCTGAGGCGCCCATCATCATTGCTCTTTCAAGAATCTGCTCGGTGTCGGTTTCATCGATAATTCCTAACTCCTTAAGTTGAATAATGTAGCCGTAAGCTTCAACTGAAATAACCGAGCGCTCGATTTCATGAAGATGGCGAAAAGAACTCTTAAGAGACGGATTTCGCTGTTCGATGAGCTCCTCCGAATCGTTTTTTAAGCGAGCAAGAAGCCAGGTAAATGCTGAACTGATTTCACTCGCAGTGTATCCCTGCTGAATTAAGCTTTTTGAAAGAATATCGAGTTTAGTTGAGACTTTACGATTACTGCGAATTTCGCTCATTATATAAATTAAAATTTCAACGACCCGTTCATTCATAAAAATTTCCTCTACTATATTATCCCCACTTTTCCTGCAAACTTTATTTGCAAAACGAAAACTCAATTTCCCTCAGGCACCGCTTCGACAACCGCAATTGCGAGGTAAACTTAGCTGGTCTGATCTTAGTTCCAAAAGGTGAAAAAATATCCTGGAATTGCAACAAAAATATTTAGACAGCGCCGTGACATTTTTTATACTTTTTACCGCTTCCGCATGGACACGGATCGTTTCGCCCTGTTTTCTCACCGATTACCACTGGCTGTTTCTTAGCCCCTTGCGGTTGCTGTGCAGCCCTTTGCCCGGCATCCTCCTCAGGAACACCCGAAAATCCCATACCAGCGCTTGAATCGTGAACGGTTGTCATCTGCTGGCGGCGAACCGCGGAAGGCATCGGTTCCTGCTGCACCTGGGCTTTAAAAATCAAATCGAGAACCTGCTCATTGATCATGTCGAGCATGTCCGTAAACATCCGGAAGCCCTCTGATTTATACTCAAGCAGAGGATTCTTTTGTCCATAGGCCAGGAGTCCGATTCCCTCTTTAAGTTGATCCATTTCATAGAGATGCTCACGCCAGCGTTCGTCGATCACTCGCAACATCGCCAACCGCTCGATTTGGCGTGTTAGTTTTTCGCCAAGATATTGTTCTCTTTGGTGGTAGTGATCTTTTGCGGCTTCATAAAGTTTGTCAAATAATTCTTCATGACTGATGCCGGCGACACCATCCTCTTCAATTGGCAGTTCCATGAGCATCGTTTTTCTAAAGTCACCTCGCAGTCCCGCCCAGTCCCACTGTTCCGAATATGTATCTTCGTCGGAATACTGCTTAACCTTGCTGTCAACAAAATCGCCCATGAGCTCGATGTATTCCTCTCGTAAATTCTCCCCTTCCAAAGCATGAGCGCGCTTCTTATAAATCACTTCACGCTGCTGATTCATCACATCGTCGTATTCGAGAAGATGCTTTCGGATATCAAAATTATGACCCTCTACTTTTTTCTGTGCCCTTTCAATTGATTTGCTGACCATTCCGTGTTGAATGACCTCGCCTTCCGGAACACCGAGCCTATCCATGATCCCTGCAACCCGGTCCGATTGAAATAATCGCATTAAGTCATCTTCTAAAGACAGATAAAAGCGCGACGAACCCGGGTCTCCCTGTCTGCCGCTTCTGCCCCGCAACTGCCGGTCAATTCTGCGGGATTCATGCCGTTCTGTACCAATGATATGAAGTCCGCAAGGCACTTGTTCCCGACATTTAAACTCCTCTAAATGAGGACACACCTCTTCACCTTCACGGGGTTTAACCAAAGCACAATTCGAATGTTTGACAACCCCCTGGCCCAACTTGATGTCCGTTCCTCTTCCTGCCATATTTGTCGCGATTGTCACAGCCCCGGGCTCCCCGGCATGTGACACCACTTCCGCTTCTTTCTGATGCTGTTTTGCATTCAACACGGAGTGTGGGACGCCTTTTCGCTTTAGCATCCGGCTCAGGGTTTCTGAGATATCAACCGTGATGGTGCCAACTAAAACCGGACGCCTTCTTTCGTGCATTTCGATGATCTCATCAATAATTCCGCTGTATTTTTCCCGTTTGGTTCGGAAAATCTGGTCTTCATAATCTATGCGCCGAATCTCATCATTCGTTGGAATGACCACAACATCCAGTTTGTAAATTTCCCAAAGTTCTGACGCTTCAGTCTCTGCGGTTCCGGTCATTCCGGCTAATTTTTTATAAAGGCGGAAATAATTTTGCAATGTAATCGTGGCTAAAGTCTGCGTCTCTTTTTCAATTTTGACTCCCTCTTTTGCCTCTAAAGCCTGATGCAGGCCATCACTGAATCTCCGCCCCGGCATCAAGCGGCCGGTAAATTCATCTACAATGAGAACCTTGCCATCCGTGACAACATATTCAACATCTTTTTCAAACAAGGAGTAAGCGCGAAGGAGTTGGGAAATATTATGCAGCTGTTCGCTTTTTTCAGAAAACTCGTTTTGAAGTTCCATCTTTTGCGACAGCTTGTCCTGGTCAGAAATGGCTTCATTGTTTTCTAATTCATGCAGCTTTACAGAAAAATCGGGTAAAACAAACATCTCCGTATCGTTCGGAGAAAGGGCATCACGGCCTTTGTCGGTCAAATCGATTGTGTGTGCCTTCTCATCGATCGCGAAAAGCAACTCTTCGTCAATTTCATGCAATTTTTTGTCACGAATATAATCATTTTCGACCCGGCGAATCAATTTCTTCACACCAACTTCCTGATAGAGCTTGGCAAGTTTTTTGTTCTTGGGTGCACCTCTGGATGCTCGCAGTAACATTGTTCCGGCTTCATATTCATCGCCGTCATTTAACTCTTTTTCGCCATCAGCAACCATACTGTTCACCAACCTGGTCTGCTCCCTGACCAACTGTTCAACTCGGGGCTTCATCTCATCGTATTTATGGGTCGAATGCTCCACCGGACCCGAAATAATGAGTGGCGTTCGAGCCTCATCCACCAGAACCGAATCTACTTCATCAACGATAGTATAATTGTGCCCGCGTTGAACTTTATCTTCGAAGCGAATGGCCATATTATCGCGCAGGTAGTCAAAACCGAATTCGTTGTTCGTTCCGTAGGTGATATCGGCGGAATACGCTTGTTTGCGCCTTTCAGGGTTCATATCATTTTGGATATAATCGACAGTCAGTCCAAGGAATCTAAAGATTTCGCCCATCCATTCACAGTCACGTCTTGCCAGGTAGTCATTTACGGTTATCAAATGGACGCCTTTACCGGCAAGGGCATTTAAATAGAGAGGCATCGTTGCTGCTAAAGTTTTTCCTTCCCCGGTTGCCATCTCAGCAATCTTGCCTTCATGCAGAACAATAGCACCGATGAGCTGAACGTCGTAAGGAATCATATCCCACTGAATATCGAGGTCGCATATTTTCCATTTTTTGCCAACCAGCCGTTTACAAGTTTGCTTCACTGCAGCAAAAGCCTCAGGAAGAATTTCTTTGAAAATTTCTTCGACAATTTCCTTTTCTTCTTCCTTCAGCTTTTTAATTTGGTCATGTACATTGTCCGTATCGTTATCCTCTTCGAGTTGCTCATCCTCGCCGGACTCATCTCTGCCATTGGTGGAAATGGTGTCCGAATGAATCACATCGTAAAATTCTTTTAGCTCTTCAACGACTTTTTGGGTCGCGGATTCTATCTGTTTTTTAAAATCCTCTGTTTTATTTCTCAGCTCATCATCAGAAAAATTTTCAAACTGCTGGTAAGCTTGATTAATTTGGTCAACAATCGGCTGAATTTTCTTGATGTCTCGGTCATGTTTGCTACCAAAAACTTTTGATATTAAGTTTCCAATCATACTCTAAGTCCAATCAATTAGTTTTTTTCTTTGAAACAATCCTTCCTTGCTCACTCAAACCTCTTCCGGATTTCTTCAAAAGATCCTGATTTCTCAACTCAAGTAAAACGCTGTCTAATATCCCGTTGATAAATTGACCGCTGCCCTCAGTGCTGTATTTTTTGGCAATTTCGATGGCCTCGTCAATCGAGACTTTTGGGGGAATATCTTCAAAATGAAGAAACTCGCAAATGGCCATTTTCATAACCACTTTATCCAAAATGGCAATTCTGTCGAAATCCCAGTTTTGTGCTTTGGCAATGATAAATTTATCGAGCTCTGTTTGATGTTCAATACAGGCTTTAAGTAAATGAACCGCAAATTCCGTGACGCTCTCTTCTTCCTTGCGGCTCAAAATCATGTCCTCAATAATTACATCTACCGGATTACCTGACATCTCCTGGCTGTATAGTGCGCGCAAGACCAATTCTCTTGCTTTTCTTCTATTGCTACTCATTGTTTGGTGTTATTAATTAACCGGCGTCAACCAACCGTATTTATCTTCGAACTCACCGGTTATAATTCCAAAAAATTGTTTTTGTATTTTTTCAGTAATCGGTCCGCGGCGGCCTTCGCCAATTGGAATTCGATCGATAGATTTGATCGGACTGACTTCGGCAGCGCTGCCGGTAAAGAAAACCTCGTCGGCGATATAAAGAAGCTCTCTCGGAATTACGGTTTCCTCAACTTTATAGCCGAAATCTTCTGCCAGTTTTATAACGCAGTCGCGCGTTATTCCGGGTAAAATTGATGAGGCGAGCGGCGGTGTGTAAATTCGGTTATCGCGGATTATAAAAATATTTTCTCCACTCCCTTCGCTGACGTGACCATTGGCGTCAAGGCCAATGCCCTCAATATATCCATCCGCTTTTGCCTCCAAATTAATAAGCTGTGAATTCATATAGTTCGCGCCGCATTTTGACATCGCCGGCAAGGTATTGGGCCGCGCTCGATTCCATGAAGAAACGCGAACATCAACCCCGATATTGATCGCTTCATCTCCTAAATATTTTCCCCAGGCCAAAGCAGCCACCGCCACTTCAGTCGGCGTATCCTGGGGATCGACCCCCAGGCTTCCATATCCCCGGAAAACGATCGGCCGCATATAAGCTTCTTGTAAATTATTAACTTTAACGACATCGAGGCAGGCCTGTTCGATTATATCTTTCGAAAAAGGTACACTAATTCTATAAATCTTCGCGGAATCAAATAACCGCCGGATGTGATCCTTTAGCCGAAAAAGGGCTGGACCATTAACCGTCTTATAACATCGAAATCCTTCAAAAACCGATGAGCCATAATGAAGAACGTGAGACATGACATGTATTTTAGCATCGTGCCATTCCACCATTTTCCCGTTGAACCATAGTTTTCCGTCTTCCAAGAATTCAGACATATTGGCCCTCCGTTAAGTATATTCGTTGAATATCTTAAGTTGCAGTGCCGCTATAAATTATTTAAGGAGCTCTCTTGCAATTACCAGCCTTTGAATTTCAGATGTTCCCTCATAAATTTCAGTTATTTTTGAATCGCGCATAAATCTTTCTACCGGATAATCCTTCAGGTAACCGTAACCGCCAAAAATCTGCACGGCTTTTAAGCTCACAGCAACGGCGGTCTCCGATGCAAACAATTTAGCTTTTGCAGAGTCATGTGAATATTTTTGGTTTTGATCCTTCTTCCACGCTGCCTGGTAAGTTAAGAGTCTCGCTGCGTTAATGCTTGTTTCCATATCCGCCAGCATATGCTGAATCGACTGGAAGGTTGATATTGGCTTTCCAAATTGTACCCGTTCTTTCGCATAATTAATGGCCGCATCTAAAGATCCTTGTGCGATGCCCACCGCTTGAGAGGCGATACCGATTCTGCCACCGTCAAGTGTCATCATTGCTATTTTAAATCCATCGCCTTCCTGACCTAAAAGATTTTCTCTCGGAACAGCACAATCTTCCATCATTATAGAGGCCGTGTCTGAACTTCGGATACCAAGCTTCTTTTCTTTCTTGCCAACTTGAAATCCGGGAAATTCTTTTTCGACAACAAAAGCGCTAATCCCTTTGTGACGCTGAGACGGGTCGGTGTGTGCAATGACAACATAATAATCTGCATTCACACCATTGGTAATAAAGTTTTTGGTGCCGTTTAAAACATAGTGCTCACCTCTTAAAATAGCAGTGGTCTTCATTCCGGCTGCGTCCGATCCGGAGCCGGGTTCAGACAAGCAAAATGCGCCCAGTTTTTCCCCACTCGCCAAAGGAACTAAATATTTTTTCTTTGTTTCTTCTTTACCGGAATTCTCTATCCCAAAGCAAACCAAAGAATTATTGACAGAACAAATAACCCCGACAGAAGCATCAACTCTTGAGAGTTCTTCAATGACAATTGCGTAGCTGACGGCATCTAATCCGGCGCCGCCATATTCGGGGGCTATCATCATTCCCATGAAACCCAACTCAGCCATCTTTTTTACATGCTGCGCAGGAAACTTTTCCTTCTGGTCCCGTTCCGCAGCGTCCTTAGCGACTTCATTTTGAGCAAACTCACGGGCAGTTTGTTGAATTAGTTTTTGTTCGTCCGTTAATAGAAAATCCATTTAGTTCCTCTTGCTTTAAATCTTTTGTTTAACAGCTATACGGTCGCCCACGGTGCCTATGCTGATTATTGTCATATCACTGTATTCAAATTCTACCTGTTTTTTGGACAACTATCTCTCCACAACCACCGCTGAAGCCTCGCCGCCGCCAATACAAAGGGTCGCTAATCCCCTTTTCTTATTGTAGCGTTTCATCGCATAAAGAAGCGTGGTTAAAATTCTGGTCCCACTCGCGCCAATGGGATGGCCAAGTGCCACGGCGCCACCATGAACATTCATTTTGTCCAAATCGATACCAAGCTCTTTGCCCACGGCAAGGTTCACGACAGCAAATGCTTCGTTTACTTCAAAAAGGTCGATATCCTGCAATTTCAAATTGGCTTTATCCAAAACCAAGTTGATAGCATCCGCCGGCGCCATGGTAAACCACTCCGGAGCTTTTGCTGCGGAAGCCTGCCCGACAATTGTTCCCAAGGGCTCAATTGCTAAACCCCCGGCACGATCTTTTGACATCACCACACAAGCCGCTGCGCCATCATTGATTGAAGACGCATTGGCGGCAGTTACCGTGCCGTCCTTTTGAAAAACCGGTCTGAGGGTCGGCATCTTTTCAAAATTGGCCCGTTTGGGTTCTTCGTCTTCGGTAACGAGAACAGAGTCACCTTTTCTTTGCGGAATTTCAACCGCAACAATCTCATCCTTAAAATAGCCGTTCTTTTGCGCAGCCAGCGCCTTTTTATAAGAATTCATAGAAAACTCATCCTGCATTTGTCGCGGAACATTGCATTCCTTAGCGCACAGTTCGGCCGCATCGCCCATGTGGAAATCATTATGCGCGTCCCACAGGCCATCTTTGATCATGCTGTCGATGAGCTCGCCGTGGCCAAGCCGGTAGCCGGCTCTGGCTTTCGATAAAAGATAAGGGGCATTGGACATACTCTCCATGCCGCCAGCGACCACAATCTCTGCATCCCCAACCATAATCGCCTGCGCAGCCAGCATGACCGACTTCAAGCTGGAGCCGCACACTTTGTTGATGGTCAAACAGGGCACCGTGTTCGGGATCCCGGCTCGCATTGAAGCTTGTCGAGCCGGCGCCTGGCCAACGCCGGCCGGTAAGACTTCGCCCATGATAACTTCACTGACATCCTTTCCCATGATGCCGGCGCGACTCAAAGCTTCTTTAATGACGATGCTGCCCAACTGCGGCGCAGAAAGTGAACTTAAAGCACCCTGAAGCGCGCCGATTGGTGTGCGACAGGCGCTTACAATCACGACTTCTTTAAATTTTGACACGGATGAGAACTCCTATTGCTGAATCTTAAATTTCAATTTCTTCAACTCGAAGTTTGCCTTCATTTTCAGTCAAATATCCTCCTTTAACCGACGGAGCGTGTTCAAAAATAAGCAGCCAATTTTCTTGCAGGGCTTGCTTCAGAACCTTCTCCTTCATTTCCATCGTCGTCTTTGGATAAAGATCATATCCCATGACATAGGTCGTTTTCAAGTGGGAATCTGTCGGCACCAAATCGGCTAAAAAGCAAGCTGTTTTCCCGTCTGAATGGACTTTTACAATCTGGTGATTTTGTGTGTGCCCGCCCGTTGTGAAAACCTCAACTCCCGGGATAATTTCCTGATTCCCGGAAATCAACTGCAACTGACCCGACGCCTCAATGGCCTGCCAATTTTGACCTAAATAGCTGCCTCGACTTCTCGGGTCCGGCTTTTTTGCGTATTCAAACTCATCCTGTTGAAAATAATAAGTCGCATTGAGAAAGGTCGGCTTGAGTTCACCGCTTTCATCTTTTGAACAATTACCACCGCAATGATCGAAATGTAAATGGGTCAGCACAACTTTGGTAACATCGTCGGGTTTCAGAGCTATCGAATTCAAACTTTTTAACAAATTGGCAGACTTATCGATTTCAAACATTTTAATAAATTTTTCGGTATAATTTTCACCGATACCTGTGTCCACCAAAACAATATCGTCATGGGTCTTAATGAGCAGGCTGTTAAGTCCCATTTCAATTCTATTCATTGCATTGGGCGGATTGGTTTTTTCCCACAAAACTTTCGGCACGACCCCAAACATGGCGCCGCCATCAAGTTTAAACTTACCGTCACTTAAAACAAATAATTCAAAGTCGCCGAATTTCATGCCAATTCTTTTAAAATCTCCCTTGAGATAATCACGCGCAGAACTTCGGAGGTGCCTTCTCCTATCACGGTGAGTTTGGCATCACGCCAATATCTTTCAACCGGGTAATCCATGCAAAATCCATAACCACCAAAAATTTGAATGGCATTTTTAGTTGCTCGCATCGCGGCTTCGGAAGCAAATAATTTCGCCATGGCGGCTTCTCTTGTGTACGGCTTACCCTTATCCCGCAATCTGGCGGCATGATGAACCATGAGTCGTCCGGCGTGAATCTCAGTCGCCATATCCGCGAACATATTACCGATCGCCTGAAATTTTGAAATTGTTTTTCCAAACGCCTCTCGTTCTTTTGCATAAGCAGCTGCTTTCTCCATGGCGCCCTGGGCTAGTCCGACCGCCATGGCACCAATGCCAATTCTGCCGCCGTCTAATGTAATGAGTGCCTGTTTAAAGCCATCCCTTTCTTTGCCGAGCAAGTTTTCTTTTGGCACCCGGCAATTTTCAAATGACACCGGATGCGTATCTGAAGCGCGAACACCGAGCTTATCTTCTTTCTTACCAACAACGATGCCATCGAAGCCCTTTTCAACGATAAACGCCGACATGCCTTTGGTACCTTCGTCGGGAGCGGTCTTCGCAAACACAATAAATGTGTCGGCGACTCCGGCATTGGTTACGAAAGCTTTACTACCGTTTAATATATAATAATCACCTTGTAGCACTGCACTGGTTTTAGCAGCGCCGGCATCAGAACCGGAGCCGGGTTCAGTAAGGCAAAAGCTGCCAAGCGAGGTCCCTTGCGCCAGCGGCGAGAGATATTTTTTTTTCTGCTCTTCTGTACCAAACAAATAGATTGGAGTTGCGCAAAGTGAAATATGGGCTGCCATTGACAGGCAGGTTCCGCCACAGACTTTCGCCACTTCTTCAATCGCGAGGGCCAAACTCACGGTATCCATTCCAGCGCCGTCGTACTCTTCCGGAAACGGAATGCCGAGAAAGCCAAGAGCGGCCATCTTTTTAAAATTCTCCGCCGGAAACTCAGCCTTTTCATCGAGTTCAGCCGATACCGGTTCGATTTCATTTTTCGCAAACTCACGAACGGTGTCGCGCATCATCTGTTGTTCTTCAGTATAATCCATATCTCCTCTGTTTAAAAAGTGCTACGGTGTTTAAGTGTTAAAAGTGCTAAAGTAATTGCTTTAACACTTTAATACACTAACACTCAAGCACTGAGGTTACTTTCCTTCATATTTCGGTTCGCGCTTTTCTTTAAACGCAGCCAAACCTTCAATTCTATCGTTTGTTGGAATAATTTTTTTATAGCATTCGAACTCAAGTTTCAGACCTTCACTCACACTTTTGTCGAGCCCTGAATAAATAGCGCGTTTAGCTTGCTGCACAGCCAAAGGTCCATTTTTTGAAATCTCCGCCGCAACTTCAAGAGCTGTCAGCATTAGTTCGGACCCGGTTACAACGAAATTAACCGCGCCCTGAGCAAGTGCTTCTTCGGCGGTGAAAAGTCTTGCCGAAGTAATCCACAAAACAGCATTACTCGGGCCAACCAAACGAGTCAATCTCTGGGTTCCACCGGCTCCGGGAATAATGGCTAAAGCCGTCTCCCGTAAACCAAGCTGTGCCGAATCGACAACAACTCTTATGTCTGCCGCCAGGGCCACTTCAAAGCCGCCGCCAAACGCACTGCCTTGCAAGGCAGCAATGGTCGGGACAGAAATCCCGGCGATTTTTTTCATGGAATCACCGATACTTTTGACGGTCGGCGCTACCTGTTCTTCCGGCATCCCCATGCGTTCTTTTAAATCCGCACCGGCACAGAAACACTTGCCATTTGCGGTGATAATGACTGAGCGGACTTCTCCCGCGTCGGCATCGTTTTGAATCTGCTCCGCTGCTTGACTTAATTCGGCAACCAGCTCACGGTTTAATGCATTCACCGGCGGCCGGTCGATGGTTAGTACGGCGATCTGATTTTCGATTTTATACGTTAGGTGCTGAAATTTCATTGGTCTTATTTGCCCAAATCATCGATGGCTTCCAAACCTTCTGCTTTTGGAAGAAAATAACGAATTGCCTGAACAATGCCATCTGTGTTTTCAACTCTTTTGACTTGTTTACATTTTAAAACCGAGTGCTCGATCCTTACATCATCCTCGATAGTGCTGCCAAAGACATAAGACGTGCCTTTAATCCTGACATTGTTGCCAATCCGCGTTGGAAACTGGTCGCTGCCGGTCATATTGACACTCGATTCGATACGACAATTTTCGCCGATTTCCAGATTGCCTTTTATGATATCTCCTATAAAAATTTCGGAATTCCGCCCGACTTTCAATATTTGACCGGGAAAGGCAGAAACATGAACATTTTCCTGAATTCGCACTCCTTCATCTAACAATACTCGACCGGACAACTCGGCGTGATTGCCGATTTTTATTCCTTTATTTAGTTGAACATCCCTGTCAATCCAAACGCCTTTGCCAATAGAAATATCCAGCGGTCCTTTCTTTTTGTCCAATTCAATTATCTGATCAACAACTTCGTCAGCCAGGAAAAAATCATCCTGGTCAACAATGGTAATGATGTCCTTAAGTTTCTCATAAACGTTTTCGCGAGCGTAGCTCTCCATCTCTTTCAGAACGCTCTTGACATTAAAGCCCAGCACAGTGTGATTGTCAACCGCCTCTGTCGCTTTAACCGTCAAATCGTTCTCATTGAAGATATGGATTAAATCCGTCAAATACAATTCCCCTTGCACATTATCCGTACTTAGCTTGTTGATATAAGTGGTAATTTTATCTGCTTTGAAGACATAGACGCCGGTGTTGAATTCCCTGAGATTAACCAGATCTTCTTTTGTAAAACCGTAAGTGCAGCTTTTGTAATTTACCCGATATGTTTCCTTTGGCTCAAGCGCAAGGATATCTTTTTGTTCTTTAATTTCAATTACCTTTCTGAAATTATCGCCTGAACTTTTGCCATTTATATCCTCGGCCGGTACCCGCAAAACCCGGCCATAATAATTATCACTCGCGGCCCCTTCAAACACGCCGGTGAGGATCATCATATCGCAGGGATTGTTATGGTAAGCGGCCTTGAATTTTTGCACAGCTTCCACGCTTAAGAGACCCATATCACCGGGGAAAATATAAATATCGCCAGAGTAGGTCCCATTGGGGACTGCTTCCAATGCAATTTTAACGGCATGGCCGGTGCCATTTTGCTCCGCTTGAAACGCAAACCGCCGGTTCGTCTCTTTCCCGGAAGTTTCGGCAACATCTTTAGCTTTAATACCAACGACAATGATCTGATTATCGCTCCTCAGGCCTCTCTTCGCCGAATTGGCAACACGGACGACGGTTGGAACCCCCCAAATCTTATGCAGCATTTTTGAAGTCTCGGACTTGATGCGCTTGCCATGCCCTGCAGCAAGAACGATTGCTAAACTGTCCGAAGCTGGATCGAGATCAGAAGAAAGGTTTTCTAAATGGGTTTCGATTTCGTGATTTCGGCTCATAAAAGTTTAAAAAATCTTTATGGGTTGAACGGGAAGGTCGTCAGGAACTTCTATCTCCATGAGTAACAGCGCCTGTCCGTGAGTTTTGCCCTGGGCGTCATTTCGAAGGCTTTCGCTGCCGCCGCCGCCCAAAGAATCGTGTAGGATAAAATTCAGACAGAGCAAATTAGGCAGCTCGTAGCGGTCAACTTCTCCTTTTACAATTCCCTTAAAATGTTTTTTAACGTTTTCGGTGGCAACTTCTTTTCTGATGATTTCATAGGCAGCTTCATTCTCCGCGATCAAACCAACATTTGAGCTATCACCTTTATCTCCGGAACGGGCATGAGCAATTTGTCTTAGTAGAATTCGCTGCAATCAGACCTCCTCAACTGTGACGCTGGTTTTTACCAAATTCTTATCAATAAGCGCCGGCCAGTAGGCGACGATTTCCTGCGGCTTCGGGCGCCCGCCGGCAAAGCCGGTAATCCCAGGTGGGCCATTTGTAACCAGCGGAGCAATCTCTTTTCCAAATCGCAGGAGATTTTTCTGATTGGAATCTCGTGCTGAAACGCGCAGCACTACTTCGTTAACTTGTTGCGGAATCGGGTTGATTTCGCCGTGAGAAGAACTCAGTCCTAAATATTCTGTATTGGTATCCTCAAAAGTACAACCCGCATCTTGCAAACGCTGCCAGATAATTTCACCACATTTTTGCGCTTTGGCGTAAGCATCCGGGCCGCTAATGGTCAAAGTGCCCGAAGCTTTGAAGCCATCGCGGTAGCTAATAGAAACTTTGTAGCTGTCGGTGGCCGGACTGCCTTTGACGCCAAAAACTTTCACTCTATTCTCCCCGTCTTCTTCCAGCTGAATTGTGGTGAAATCGACTTTCACATCCGGGGAGATGTAATTTTCAGGATCGCCCATTTCGTAAACGATCTGCTCGATTACCGTGTCTTTCGTAACCATCCCGCCGGTACCGGGATGCTTCGTCACAACGAAAGTCCCATCGCTTTTGGCTTCGACAATGGGGTAACCGATATTTGCAAAGTCGGGGACTTCCCACCATCTGGTGAAATTTCCGCCGGTTGCCTGAGCCCCACACTCGAGGATATGCCCGGCAATCGTACCGGCCGCCAGTTTATCCCATTCATCCTTCTTCCAGCCAAACTCATAAATCATTGGCGCCAGAACAAGGCCGGGATCCGTTGCCCGCCCGGTGATGATCACCTGCGCGCCTTGAGCAAGAGCTTCGGCAATCGGGAGTGAGCTGATATAAACATTAGCGGAAAGGACATTATCCTTTAAAGAAGTCAGCGGCTCACCGGTTTCCATATGATTGAGTTCAACACCTTTCGTCATCATTGCCGGTAATTGTTCGACAATGTCGTCTCCTTCAACAATGCCAATTTTTAAACCGGTTAAGCCTAATTCTCGGGCAACTGTAAAGATCGCTTCGCGGCAGGCTTTTGGGTTGACCCCGCCGGCATTGGCAATGACTTTAATATTTTTATCCAGAATAGATGGCAGAGTGTCTTTCATCAATTGCACAAAATCAGTGGCGTATCCTCTTTGCGGATCGTGCAGCTTCTGCCGCTGCATGATGGACATGGTGACTTCCGCTAAGTAATCGAGGGTCACGTAGTGAATTGGGCCGCCTTCGATTAACTTTTTGGGAGCATCGATGCTATCGCCCCAAAAGCCTTGGCCGTTGCCGATTAGAATGGGTTCTTGCATTTCTTTTATAAAATCGAGTTAATAGACCAGTGATCCTAATAAATGTTACGATAAGAGAAGAAGTGTTCAGGTGTTCGAGTGTTAAAAGTGTTTAAGGGATTCAAGTATTTCAAATAAAACAACTTGGGAAGAAACACCTTTAACACTCTAATACTTCTAACACCTGAACACATCACACCACTGATTGCAAAGTTATTTCGAAAACGCTCTAATAGTTAAATGATCACAGAGAATTAAATTCATCAATTGAAAGACCTGCTTGTTTTAAGAGTTTCGATAAAATTCCGATTCCTAATTCTTTGTGTTGAGGCAAGGAAAGTGTATAGGCATAACCCATTTTCTCTAACATTACATGAGAGCCTTTTTGACGACTAATTTGCCATCCCGCTTTCTTAAATTTCTTAACAGCTTCTTTACCCGAACAAAGCTTTAATCTCGGGCTCATATAATCACTTCTGCTACCTGCTTATCGGATTTCTTGACTTTTTCATTCATCACTTCAAACCAGCCTTCTATTGCCTCTTTTATATTTTCTTTAGCCTTTGCAAAAGTTTCACCCTGACTCAAACAACCAGGCAAAGCAGGTACTTCAGCAACATAATAGCCGGAATCGTCTTTTTCAATGATTACATTAAATTTCACTCTTTATTTTCTCCAAATTATGAAAAAACCATCGACTAAGTTGTGTTATCTTCGATTGATTCAAACTGGGCTTTAATAGGAACAAATTGCTCTTTTTTGAGATCACTGAATCTTTCTACAAAGTTTAGAATTGTAAATCCCACGATTTCCTCGGTTTCAGGTTGAACTCGAACCAATATATCATCATTCACTTCTTTTGAAATGGCTTCTTTAGGCGAACCTATAGAAATATACAAGACATCTCCCTTACGATGAAAAAACATTACAGCCGCAACACGCCGGTTTTATACTCAGGGATATCCGGATTGTTCTGGGCCATTTCCAGACCTTCGATCAAGACGTTGCGAGTCTCTCTTGGATCGACAATCCCATCAACAACCATTCGAGCTGCGGAATAATAAGGAGAGGTTTCGATGTCATATTTTTTCACCAACTCCTCTCGAAATTTCTTTTTCGCTTCATCGTTAAGGTCTCTTTTAGTCAACAAAACTGTGTCGGCTGCGATGCCGCCATCCATGACCGCTAAACGCGCTGTGGGCCAGGCGAAAATCAGGCGCGGATCGTATGCTTTGCCACACATGGCATAGTTTCCCGCGCCGAAGCTATTCCTGACAATAAACGAAAATTTAGGCACGACCGAATTCGCCTGAACATTGACCATTTCGGCGCCGTCTTTAATAATGCCGTTATTTTCAACCATTTTACCAACCATGAATCCGGTTACGTCGTGCAGAAAAACCAGCGGAATCAAACGCTCGTTGCAGAGCATAATAAAATGAGAAGCCTTATTAGCCGAATCACTGTAAATAACATTGCCGATTTGCACCTGCGGCGACTGCGGCCTCCCCAAGGGGTCGTCGGGCATTTTCCTCTGCACCGATTTTCCCTGGTTTGCCACAATCCCTACTGAAAAACCGCCGACTCTGGCAAAACAGGTGATCAAAGTGCGACCAAAATGTGGTTTAAATTCCTCGAAGCGGCTGCCATCGACGATGCGGGCGATGATCTCACGCATTTCATAGGTTGCCGTTGGCGAAGCAGGCAAAATCCCTAAAAGTTCTTCGGGATCGTAGTAAGGTTTCTCGGCTTTGGTGCGCGAGAAACCCGCTTTCGTTCTTTCACCGATAGCCGCAACCTGATCGCGTATCCATTGCAAGGCTTCATCTTCGGTATCAAACTGGTAATCTGCGACGCCGCTGATAGCGTTATGCATTTCCGTTCCACCTAAAGGCTCCATTTCGACGACTTGCCCCAGCGCAGACTGCACCAAAAATGGGCCGGCTAAAAACATAGATGATTGTTGAGTAATCATGGCGAGCTCACTGCTCATGCCGGGTAAATAGGCCCCCCCGGCAACACAAAATCCAAACACACAAGAAATCTGCGGAATGCCCATCGCAGCCATCTTGGCGTTGTTTCTAAATATGCGGCCAAAATGAAATTGGTCGGGGAAAATCTCAGCCTGTCTTTCAAGGTTTACCCCGGCAGAATCTACGATGTAAATAATTGGCAGGTGATTGTCCATGGCTATTTCCTGTGCCCGCAGGTTCTTCTTGCAGGTCGTTTCCACCCAGGCGCCGGATTTCACCAGCGGATCGTTTGCCATCATCACAACTTTTTTGCCGCAAACAGTGGCGATGACAATGATGCTGCCCGCCGAAGGGTACCCGCCAGAAATATCATCGTACATCTCATGGGCTGCAAGGGCGCCAATTTCAAGAATCTCAGTTCCCGGGTCCATGATTCTGCGAATCTTTTCACGCGCTGGATACTTACCCTTTTTTTTGAGTTTTGCAACTGCTTTTGGATTTTCTTCTTTGACTTTCTTTAGATGCAGGTTGAGCTCGCTCAATTTGTTCAGCATTGCACTGTGGCGACGTTTGTATTCCTCCGACTTTCTATCTACCTGACTTTCGTATCTTTTCATTTATCTATCTCAGATCCTTGACTCGCAACTGTATGGTTTTCCGGCCTTTATATTCGTTTTCATCAATTATATAAACCATCTCCACATCCTGTTCGCCGGGCGAAATTCGGTAGATTTTCTCACCCAAATCAAACCCAATGGCGTCCATAATAACGCCGTCTTGCCGCACTTTAAGTTTTAAATGATTCCTGCCAACAACCGACGGAGTGCCAACAACATGCAACCCTTTTGACAGAAACAGAGGCCTCATATTTTGAGGGCCGAACGGCGCCATTCTATTTATCAATTTTATCAATTGGCCGTCGATTTCATGAAAGCGTATTTCGGAATCAATCGACAACTTAGGTTTAAGCATATCATCCGTTAATTGCTTCGCAGCGATCTGGCTTAATTTTTCGCGTAAAAGTGGAATGTTTTCAATTTCAATTGTTAGGCCCGCAGCATATTTATGCCCGCCAAAATTTACCATTAAATCTTCACATTCCTTTAAGGCTTCATAAATGTTAAATCCAGCAATGCTGCGCGCAGACCCTCTGCCCAGTCCCTTTTCATCCGTGGCGATCATGAGAGTCGGACGATAGAATTTTTCTACCAGCCGCGATGCCACGATGCCAATCACACCGGGGTGCCAACCCTGCTTGTGTAAGACAAAAAAACTTTCTTCCCCAGGGTTAAAATCACTTTCTATAATTTCAAAGGCTTGGGAAAATGTCTCCTCATCGATGCTTTTTCGGCGGCGGTTTTCCGATTCTAAAATAGTAGCTATATTTTTCGCTTGTTGTTTATTATCTGAGGTAAGCAATCGAACCGCCCGACCCGCATCTCCCATCCGACCCACCGCGTTAATTCTCGGTGCTAAAACAAAAACAACTTGTCCGGTGCCAATTTCACGGTCGCTTAAACCGGAAGAATCGATTAGAGCCTCCAGGCCGATGCTTTTTGGCTCGGATAAACTTTGCAGACCATGCTTAACAATGACCCGGTTTTCATCGACGAGAGGCACAATGTCCGCTGAGCTGCCAATAGACACTAATCCCAAAAACCGCATAACGGTAGACTCGTCCAATGCCAAATGACGTTGCAGGGCCTGCAACAATTTAAAAGCGACACCAACGCCCGCCAGCTCCTTGAATGGGTAGGTGCAGTCTTCTCTCTTGGGGTTAAGGATGGCCATTGCCGGCGGCAAGTCCTGCGCCGGTTGATGATGATCGCAGATTATCACATCGATGCCAAACTCATTCGCGAGCTTGACTTCATCCACTGCCGTAATTCCGCAATCCACGGTTATAATGAGGTCAAGTCCATTTTCTTTTGCAAACACCATCCCCTTTTCTGAAAGTCCGTACCCTTCGAGAAGGCGGTCTGGAATATAAAACCCGACATCCTGTCCAAGATTTCTGAAGAAAAGCAGAAGCATCGATGTGGCCGTGGTGCCGTCCACATCATAGTCGCCATAAATCAGAATTTTTTCTTTGTTGGTTATCGCAGCGGCAATTCGCTCAACTGCATCCTGCATGCCGGCCAGAAGAAACGGATCATGCAAGTGGCTCAACTCGGGTTTGAGAAAGCGTCGTGCAGTTTCAATATTCGCAATACCGCGATTGAGGAGGATTCTTGCTAAGACGGGAGATGAGTTTAATTGGTCAGCATATTCATTGATAGTTCTTGAATCGTGATTATTTAGAACTTCCCAGCGAAACTCCATTCAGCATCCTTATCTTAAATTGTCAATAAAACAATCCAAAGTAGCCCGATAAGCCGAATTCTGTCTGCTCGGCATTTTGCCGAGGAGGCGACCATTTATCTAGCCCCGCCATTACTGACGGGGTCAAGCAACCTACCCGTCCCACCATCCCGACAAGTCGGGATTAAAGCGGACAACTTCACTATTCATTTGATCATGGGAAACCATGAAACGGTCGAATAAGCGGGACTTATTTGGTCTTGCTCCGGACGGGGTTTACCTTGCTTTCGACATCACTGCCGAAACGGTGAGCTCTTACCTCACCATTTCACCTTTGCCTGTACCCGGTAGTTTCCGGGCCATCGGCCGTGTATTTTCTGTGGCACTTTCCGTAGGGTTTCCCCTCCTCCGCGTTACGGAGCGTCCTGTCCTGTGGAGTTCGGACTTTCCTCATCAGGCAGCTGCCTGACGCGATCGCCTGGACTACTTTGGATTGTTTCTTTATATAAAGGTAACTTTAAAAGGCTGTTTTAAGTCCATCGGGCTTTAATTTTCAACCAATTCTTTTTCGCTTTTGTGCACTAAAATCCTCCCGCAGGACTCGCACAATATCAACTGATTCATCATTCTTATCTCAACCACTCTCTGCGGTGGAATAGTAGTAAGACATGCAATGCATCCATAGTTTCGTACTTCGGCGACTGCGGAATTCCCAAGTCCTTTGCGTATGCGCTCATATTGATATAATACATTCCGCTGGATTGAACCGCTCAACTCCTTTCGTCTATCTTCAAAAGAAAGGCTCTCCTTTTCAGTCGCCTGTATTTTTTCCTTTAGATTTTTTTCCTTTTTAATTAGATTCTCCTGCATCATCTCAACTTGCGAAGCCAAGTTCTTTTCTTCTGCAGTTCGCGTTTCTTCTTCTTCTATCAACTCCAGAATTTTATTTTCTGACTCATCCTTCTTTTCTTTCGCCGTATCTATTTCAATTGTAATCGCATCGTATTCTTTATTGGTCGTAACTGCGTATAACTGATCTTGATATTTATTCAGCTTTTCTTCCGACACTTTTAGATCGCCTTCCCAATGCAACCTGGATTTTTTCGCCTCCGTGAGCGCGTTCTTTTCAGCTTCATGCTGATCCTTTAAGCTCTGCAATTCATCCTTTAGTTTTTGAATTTGCTGCGGTAAATCGCCTTTTAATGCCTCAAGTGCTTGCAATTTGTTATCTACACTTTGTAATTGCATCAAACTATTTAACATCGCTTTCAAATTTTTACCTCCAAAAAAATTTTGTATGAGCTCTCTGGATAACTACCAAAAAAAAATGCACCTCAAAATTGGGTGCATTTTATATCTGACTTTGGATGGACATCAATAAGATTTTGTAGTTGAGTAGTGGTCTAATTCTTTTTCTCCTAAGGACAGGTTTATTCATTTGAATTACTGCCGTATCCACTTTATTAATGAACTTATGATTTTACCAGCCTCAATATAATAATAAATTAAAAAAAAGCAAGTATTTTTGTTGCAACATTTTTTTGCTTTAAATGTATGAGAAAAATCACATAACTAAAAGCATTAAGTTGTCATAATTCCGCTTTCTTTTCATATTCAAAACAAATAAAAAAAGAAATGCTGTTTCAATATAAACAATTTCAAAATTCAAGAATCTGCACGCGATTTTCAATCCCGTGCGTATTTCTCGGTGAGTTTTTACAAGTAGTGGGCAACCAAAATTAATTTCAGTGAGATGTAAAGAAAAAGGTTGATCTGACGAACAAGAAAATAAGATTGACAAAAGCATGAAATTATTCTATATTGATTACAAATTAAAACAATCCGCGAGCCGTGCTTTCAAACCTTAAAAATGTCTTTCGCCCAAAATCAATTCCGCAAGCCTTAGCGCTTCTTGAGAAAAACTCCGGCTCTATCCTCATTATTGCCGGTGGCACGAAACTACTGCAAACTAAAAACAACATTGTCCAAGAGCTGGTTGACATCACCGGTCTGGAGCTTAATTACATGAATGACGAGGACGGTTTAACAAGAATTGGAGCCACAACGCCTCTACAAAAACTGGTTGAAAGCCAGAAGTCAAAAAACTTGGCAAACGGAATCGTGTCCCAAGCTGCGCAACTAAGTCATCGTTCAAAAATGATACGAAACGTCTCAACACTCGGGGGTGAACTTGTCACTACCAGCTCTCTTTCTACCTTATATTGTGCACTGCTGGTCCTACAGGCTCAAGTTCGAATTGCGGGTGGTGAGGAATTTGCTCTGGCCATGAACATTTTCCTTAATAAAAAAAATCTCGGTGGCGGCCTGCTGGTTGAAGTTATTATTCCGGCAATGGAACCGCAAACTTATGCGGCGCTGGCTCCTGTATTTCATACCGGAAAGCCTTTGCTATGCGCCTGCGTCCGGATAAGCTTGAGCAAAAGAAAGTGCCAGATCGCGAAAATTGCCATTACAAGTACGGAGCGGGTGCCGCAACGCCTGCATACAATTGAAGAATATTTAGAAGGAAAACCTTTCACTCCTGCAATTATCGAAACGGCCGCGGATAAAGCTGCTGAACAATTTATCCCGATCTCTGATTCTTTGGCAAGTAAAGAATATCGGCAAGAGGTAAGCCATTCAGCAGTGAAGAAGGCCCTATTAAAATGTTTGGACCATGCCGAGTCGGCTATCTGATACAGAAACGTGAGATGTGAAACGTGCCTGGCAACATTGATGTTGGGGAAGGGCAGGTCGCACGTTTGACCTCTCACAAAAATTTTGCAAAGAATACATGTCAATTTTTTACAAGAACATGCAAAAGTTCGAAGATAATAATCTAAATGAAAATCAGCCTCACAATTAACAATCGAAAAAAAACGCTGGAGGTGCCGGCAAACCAAACTTTGATGGATTTATTGCGGGCACAGGGACTTTGGAGTGTTAAACACGGCTGCGAGACCGGAGACTGCGGAAATTGCACGGTCATTGCCGGTGGACTGGCCGTCAATTCGTGTATCATGTTAGCGGTGCAAGCAAATGGAAAAGCAATTACAACTTTTGAGGGCGTTCGCGAAAAAAGTGGATTCTCCCCGGTCAAAGAGACCCTTATGGATTTTGGCGACAGTGACTGTGGCTTCTGTATTCCAGGAATGTTGATGTCAATGAAAGCGCTTTTAGATAAAATTTCCGACCCCACTGAGGAAGAATTGGTGGATGCACTGGCGGGAAATTTATGCCGGTGTACTCAAAGCGTCAAGCCGGTTCAGGCGATTTTAGAGGCAATTAAAAAAATACAAGGAAAGTGGTAATGGCAAGAAAAAAACAGCTTATCGTTGTTGGCGACAGGATTCTAATTTCCCCGGATGACAGTAAAAACCGTACAGAATTTGGACTCTATCTGCCGCCAGGTGTTAAAGAGAAAGAAAAAGTGCGGGGCGGTTACGTGGTTAAGGTTGGACCGGGCTACCCGATGCCGGATCCTAATTCAATCAGTGAAGAGCCCTGGTCTTCATCGCCAAAACAGGACACGAAATACATCCCGCTGCAGGCAAATGTGGGGGATTATGCAATTTACATAAGTACCGCCGGCGTTGAAATTGAATTTGAACGCAAGCACTATATCGTCGTCCCTCAGTCTGCAATTTTAGTACTCATGCGCGACGATATAACAGATTTTGATTTGGATGCGGATATTTAGGAAAGTTCGCCGGCCTGCTCATTAATAAGGCTCACGAATAACTACTTCTATTCTCTATTCTCTATTCTCTTCTCTATCGCCTTTCATTTCCCCTATAAATTTTGCCAACGCTTGTTCCCTTTGCAAATGATTCTGTTCCTGAAGAAAAAGATCAGGTGGTGCAACCCGGTCGGAACATTGTGCCTCGGAAAGTTCACAGCGTTCGCACGTTTCATTCACTTCCACTTTGGGGATGGCAGAGTCATTCCAGAAGCTGACTGTATTCTTGAATTCCTCGTTAATCAAAAAACCGATTGAGATACTTGAATTGGTCCCGTTGGTTAAGGCCAACGGACGTGCCAATGTCAACGTAAAAAAATCATCGCCTCCCCTTATAAAATGTGACCTTTGTGCAGAAATGAGGATCTCAGACACTGGACCTGCTTGTTGCTTAGCCGCTAACTCCTTGAGCAGGCTTATAGAAAGCCAGCGACGGCAATAGTGTTCATTGAGTCCAATGCCGTGAGGTACCCGAACCCGTGACATATTCAGCTCTTTGGTTAAGGGATACCTGCCCATATCGGCCTGGTTGTTAAAGCGTAAATAGTAAATTTCGCGAAGATTAAACAGTTTCGGTATAAGCTGGCTTAACCGATAAAGAAACATTTCAGGGGTTGCGTCATATTTTTTCATCAGGCCCAAAAATGCTTGCCCGTCCCATTTCTTCTTTTTAAAAAACCGCTTCAAGTCCTTCTGCAGCAGACTGCGATTTATCAATAAAGCACCGGCAAAGTACGATGCTTGAAAATTATTTAAAACCTGTTCAAACGATTCGACTTTCAGCCAGGACGATGTTTTGGCACGTTCTGATAAATTCAAATGAGAATAACCAACTTCACGACCCAAAATAAAAGCCTTTTGACTTGGCAGCAAATTCTTATTAACAAGCAATTTTGGAGGCTCAGTATCAAGCCAAATCGAACGGAAGCCTTGCAACTCAGGAAATTTATCGAATGTGGTTTCTTCTAAAGCGAAGTGATACTTATTAATGAAAATTGAACGCAGCTGCTCGACGTCAAGCAACGGTTCAACAGGCAATCGGTTCTCTTTTCTAAACCGAATAACAGCTTTCTCGATATCTTCAAAATAATTTAAATGAATTTTCTGGTATGATCGCAACGCTGCCAGCAAGAAATGCTCGACGCGCATGTCGTAGGATTCGCCGATTTCCAAAAAAGTCCGAATAAAAGCGCCTGCTTTGGCGGATGAATCCTTCGCCAGATCCATCAGGTCTCGGGGAGTGATTCCGAACAACTCAAAAGGAAATTCTTTTACAAAGGGCGAGTTAAGAAGCGAGGTGAGGCCGCTCAGCTCTTCATCGACTTTCAGAGACACCAGCTCGTCAAAAGAAATATCCAGAGCCTGGGCCAACATCATGATCTTTTCGGGCTTCGGATATTTCTTGCCTTTTTCGATTTCGCTTAAAAAAGAAATAGAAAGCCCGGATTTCTCCGCTAAAACTTTCAACTGCATTTCCTTTTTAAGCCGAAATTGTTTTAATTTCAGCCCGAGGATAAGGCGTATATTTTCTCCACCAACTTCCATTTTTTCCTATTGAAAACCAAATCAACTGTCGACAAGTAATAAAGATGGATATCTGAAAAGATACACATTCTTTAGGAATACATCAACTATTTTTCTCCAAAAGCGAACTTTTTATTTTTTTCGCAATTAAATACTTTTTTATTTTTCGCAAATTTACGCCATGAAAGCATATACCGCTTAAAGAGAAATAATTAATTTAGCGAAATTTCGCTTGACAACCTGCACGGACTTTTGTACCTTCTCGAAGTCACATCTTAAGGACGAAAAGGATAGGCTAAAACATTAAAGAAGTCAGACCTTATGGCTTACGGCGGCAACGAGACTCTCTTGCTGCTTTTAATCGGGTAATTGAATCAA
>Ga0209988_10000520_pt1 | contig 24004 bp, 20 predicted proteins | sample N075metaG_FD_183115 | JGI IMG/M metagenome (GOLD analysis project Ga0209988, IMG submission 183115) | Deep subsurface microbial communities from Kermadec Trench to uncover new lineages of life (NeLLi) - N075 metaG (SPAdes) (version 2) | ecosystem: Environmental > Aquatic > Marine > Ocean trench... | reverse complement strand
AAGCAGCGTCTGAAAGGGATGCGAGGCCGGCCGCTGTTCGAGCAATTCCAACTCGAGGAAGACGTCAGCCTGGTCGAACTAGCGCACATCGAAGCGCGGCGCGAACTGTTCCCGTCGGTGAGCGTTCGCGAAACGGCGCGCCGCCACTATCCGGAGGGCCAGATGATCGCCCACGCGATCGGGTACGTCGCCCAGGTCAACGAAAGCGAACTCTCTGGGTCCGATGAACTCCTGACCGGCGATATCGTCGGCAAGTCCGGGATCGAGCGCACGCGCGACGGCTGGCTGCGCGGCGATCGAGGCTGGGAATTGGTGTCCGTCAACTCGCTGGGCCGCCAGATCGGTACGGCGCGCATCGAGACGGAACCCAACCACGGTCGATCGCTGCATGTCACGCTGGATCTGGAAATGCAGCGTACGCTGTACGAAGGATTCGGGGAGGAGGCCGGCGGCGCGATCTTCCTCGACGTGGAAACGGGCGGCGTGCTGGCGCTTGTGAGTCGGCCGTCGTTCGATCCCAACCTGTTCGCTGACGGTTTCACCACGGAGACCTGGAAATCGATCATCGAAGACCCTCGTCGTCCGCTCCACAACAGAGCGATCGCGAGCTTCTACGCGCCGGGATCGACCTTCAAGGTCGTGTTGGCCGTGGCCGGTCTCGAGACTGGGACGGTGGATCCTTCGCATCGCGTTTTCTGTAACGGGGGTAAGTCGTACTACAAGCGACGGCGCCTGTGCTGGAAACGCGGCGGGCACGGCTGGGTCGACATGCGCAAGGCGCTCGCTCAATCGTGCAACGTGTACTTCTATGACCTCGGCCAGAAACTCGGTATCGACAAGATCCACGAGTACGGTAAGATCTTAGGGCTCGGCCGGCCCACCGGGATCGACATTCCCGGCGAAGAGGCCGGGATCCTCCCGTCGCGCGAGTGGAAGCGCAGGGAGTTGCACGAGATCTGGTACCCGGGCGACACGATCTCCGTTTCGATCGGTCAGGGTTACGTCGCCGTCACGCCCGCGCAGATGGCCACGATGATGGCCACGGTCGCGCGCGGGACGGCACCGATCCCGCCGCGTCTGGTCGACGGCCCGCTGCCGCCGGTGAAGCCGCTCGCGGTCTCGGAGAAGACGCTGCGCATTGTGCGCGAGGCGCTCAAGCAGGCCGTCGACGAGGGTACCGGGCGTGCGGCGACGCTGGGTGCGTTCTCGGTCGCGGGCAAGACCGGGACAGCGCAACTCACCGCGGGATCGGCCGGAGTCGATTCCGCCGACCTGCCCAAGGCCATCCGCGACCACGCCTGGTTTGTCGGCTACGCCCCGGCGGAAGACCCCACCATCGCGTTCGCGATCATCGTCGAGCACGGGGGTCACGGCGGCAGCATGGCGGCGCCGATTGCCCGCAAGGTTCTCGAGGTCTACTTCCGCGAGACCACCGACACGGGAACAGGAGTACGGCGTGCGTCGCTCCCGACTCCTCGATAGCCTCGATTGGCCGACGATCGCCGCCACGGGCGCGCTGATCGTGATCGGGCTCTTCTCGATCGCCTCGGCCACGGCCGGGAACTGGCAGGCCGGCATCTGGCGCAGCCAGTTGGTTTTCCTCGCGATCGCCGTGATCGCCGCGACGGTGACCGTGATGATCGACTACCGTGTCTGGGCCGAGGTCTCGTTCGCCCTGCACGGGGTCGTGATGTTGCTCCTGGTCGTGGTGCTGTTCTTCGGACACAGCGTCGGGGGAAACCGCAGTTGGTTGGTGCTCGGTTCCGTCCGTCTGGGGCAACCCTCGGAACTGGCCAAGTTGACAACCTGCCTGGTCCTCGCGGTCTACCTCGCACGCCGTGTTCGCGGCACGCTCGGGTTGCGGCAGTTGATCGAGATGGGCGTGCTCGCCGGCGTCCCGGTCGTCCTGATCGCCGTCCAACCCGACATGGGAACCGCGCTGACGTTCGTGCCGATCGTTCTCGCCGCGTTGATCATCGGTGGTGTTCGGTGGAAATGGATCGCCATGGCCGTCCTGATCGCGATGCTCCTCGTGCCCGTTGCATGGCCCCAGCTCAAGGACTATCAAAAGGAGCGGATCCTGACCGTGCTCGATCCGGGGAGAGATCCCAGCGGTGTCGGCTACCAGTCGCGCCAGTCCAAGATCGCGATCGGCTCGGGAGGGATCACCGGAAAGGGGCTATTCAAGGGAACGCAGAACCAACTCAACTTCCTGCCTGCGCAGCACACGGATTTCGTGATGGCGGTGTTCGCAGAGGAGTTCGGGTTTACCGGTGTGCTGGCGATCCTCGGGTTGTTCTATTACCTGTTCCGCAGGGGGGTTGCCGCCGCGCGTTCGGCGCAGGACAGGTTGGGCACTTACGTCTGCCTGCTGATCGGAGCCTGGATCACGGGGCAGATGGTGATCAACGTCGGCGTCGTTCTCGGCCGACTGCCGACCATCGGTGTGCCTTTGCCCTTCATGTCCTACGGCGGATCCGCCCTGATCGCTGCACTCTGCGGCATCGGCCTGGTCGTGAACGTCCATTCGCGCCGGTTCGTCAATTAGGTACAGGCGGTTGATCTGTTAGTATCCAAAGGTTTTAGGCGCCTTGAGGGGTACTCATGTCTCGACCGCAGGAGCGTTTCGACGATCCCGTTTGGAACGGGATCCTGACCCGTGTCCTCAAACCGTCACGCTACATCGGCGGCGAGTGGAACGAGGTCCTGAAAGATCCCACGACGGTCGATCTCACCTTTGCGCTGGGCTTCCCCGACGTCTACGAGATCGGCATGTCCCACCTGGGGTATCGCATCCTCTACTCGCTGTTGAACGATCGGGACGACACGGCTGCCGAACGCGTGTTCTGTCCATGGCCGGACATGGCGCAGGAATTGCGCGATCACGGGTTCCCGTTGTCCAGTCTCGAGACCGGGCGCCCGCTCAACCGGTTCGATGTCGTCGGGTTCTCGCTGCAATACGAGATGACGTTCACCAACGTGCTGGAGATGCTCGACCTCGGCGGCATCCCGCTGCGTTCGGTGGATCGCGGCGACGATGACCCGTTGGTCGTGGTCGGAGGCCCCGTCGTGTTCAACGTCGAGCCGCTCGCCGATTTCGTCGATCTGGTCTTCGTCGGCGACGGCGAGGAGATGATCCCCGAGTTTCTCGATTTGCTCAAGAAGCTCAAGGCGGACGGTGCGCCACGCGAGACGCGGATCCGCGAGGCCGCAAGGATCGAAGGGATCTACGCACCGGAGCTCTACGACGTCGAGAAAGACGAGGCCAGCGGCTTGCTCATTCCGGTCGAGACCAAGGATGCCCCGTATCCCGTTCGGCGCCGCATCCTGATGGACCTCGATGAATATCCGTTTCCCGACCGCATCATCGTGCCGCACGGCGAGATCGTCCACGATCGTGTTTCGGTCGAGATCATGCGCGGCTGCCCGGTCGGGTGCCGTTTCTGTCAGGCCGGGTACATTTACCGGCCGACGCGCGAACGAGATCCCAACCAGATACGGGACACAGTCATCCGGTCCATACGCGCGACCGGCTACGACCAGTTTTCGCTATCGTCACTGAACACCGGCGAGTACGGCTCGATTCACCCCGTCATGGTCGATCTGATGGACCGCTTCGAGCCCGAGAAGGTCTCGATCTCGCTGTCCAGTATGCACGCCTCGACGATCACCCCGGAACTCGCGAACCAAGTCCGCCGCGTGCGCAAGTCCGGATTTACGATCGCCCCCGAAGCCGGGACACAGCGGATGCGCAACGTGATCAACAAGAATCTTGACGAGGAGCAGATCCTTACGGCGTGCCGCCTGGCTTTTGAAGCGGGTTGGGATCACGTCAAACTGTACTTCATGATCGGGCTGCCGACCGAGACGGATGCGGATATCGACGGGCTCGTCGATCTGGCGCACAAGATCGCCGAGATCGGAAAACAGGTCCGCGGCAAGACCCGGCGCCCGTACGTGACGTTGTCCGCGTCGTCGTTCATCCCCAAACCGGAGACGCCGTTCCAGTGGGTCGGGATGGATCGCATCGAGAACCTCTACCGCAAGCAGGACCGCATCGCCGGGCGCGTCAGACGCGGCGTGCGATTCAAGCACCACGAATGCGAGACGAGCTACCTCGAAGGTGTGTTTTCGCGCGGTGATCGCGCCCTGTGCGACGTGCTCGAACGTGCGTGGCGCAACGGCGCGCGCTTCGACGGCTGGGGCGAGCACTTCAACTTCGGCGCATGGAAGAGGGCCTTCGAGGAGCTGGGGATCGACCCCGATTTTTACGCCTACGCGGATCTCGATCCGAAAGGCCGGTTGCCCTGGCAGGTCGTGGACTCCAGGGTCAACCGCAAGTGGCTGGCAATCGAACTCAAACGCGCGCTCGAAGAAGCAACGTTGTCCGTTTGCGGGCCGAAGGATTGTCACGGTTGCGCGCCGTTCGCACGGGATTGCGTCAAGGGAATCGTCGCCGAGACGACCGGCCGTCCGTTCGACTCCGACTTGCCGATGTTGTCGACCTCGGCCGCGCCCGGTCCGCGCCGCGCGGCCTGTGGCGACCTGGCGCCGCCGCCGCGCGAAGTCGAGGCAAAACGGCCGCATGACGAAGACCGTCCAAGCTACCGCTACCGGGCACGGTTCGAGAAGAGCGGGAGGCTTCGGTTCCTCGGGCATCTCGACCTGGTGCGTATGCTGTTGCGTGCGTTGCGCCGTGCCCGCGTGCCCCTCGTGTACAGCCAGGGGTTCAACCCGAGGCCTAAAGTCTCCTTCGGTCCGGCGCTTTCCGTGGGTCTGACATCGGAAGCGGAGTACATGGACTTCGAGGCCTGGGAACGCATCGATCCGGAGGAACTGCGCCGGCGCGTTCAAGCGATGCTGCCGTCAGGGTTGAACTTCGTGACGATCCGATCGTTGCATCGTGGCGCGCCCAAACTCGGAGACACGATCCGCGCGGCGCGTTACCGCGTGAACCGCGTCGATCCCGCGGACCTCGAGCGCGGCGTCAAACGGTGGAAGTCCTCCGTTCCGATCACGGTCGAGCGTTTGGGCAAAAACGGGAAGGTCAAGACTTTCGATCTGAGCCGCGAACTGGAAACGGTGGAGACGATCGACGAGAGCGCCTTACGGTTCACGCTGGCGATCCACCACGATGGAGCTTCGGTGCGCCCCGGGGAGGCGCTACGCGGATTGTTTGGCGACCAGGCAGAGGAGTTGCGCGTCGTGCGCGAAGACCTGCTGGTCGAGTGGAACGGCCGCCGCGTCAATCCGATCCTCGCCGCCGCGGCAAGCGAGGGTCAGCGAACTCCTGTCTAGGACGCTAGTCCTCCCGGGAAGCGTCGCGTAGCGCGAGGCGGGACCTGCGTCGCTCGGCCGCCCTGGCCGCGCGCTTGCGATCGGTCTCGTCGGCCGCGGCTAGTGGCGGAGCCGCGTGCGGCTTGCCGTCCGAGTCGACGGCCACCATCGTCACGAACGCCCGCGTCGTGATGTGGCGTTCCGCGGTCAGCGGGTCCTCCGAGAACACCTGCACTTCGGTCTCCATCGACGAACCGAACACGGCGTTGAGCCGTCCCTTGAGGATCAAGACGTGTCCGATCCTCACGGCGTTCAAAAACGCGACGGAATCCACACTCGCCGTCAGGACGAGAGAGTGCGCGTGGCGCATGGCCACGATCGCGGCGCACTTGTCGATCAACGCGAGGACCCGGCCGCCGAAGATCGACCCGTGCGAGTTGGCGTCCTCGGGCAACACGATTTCAGTCATCTCGACGAACGAATCGGCGACCGGCCGTGGATCGGTTCGAGGCATCGGGTCCTTTCGCGGGAGCGCTAAAAAAACGATTATAGCTACGTGTTCCCCCGGGAACCGTTTTTCCGATATCCTTAGACAGTCGCAGTGGGTATTCCCAGTTCACGAAGGACGACAGCCGATGAATCTCGAAACCCGAAAGATAGATCTTGTCGGATTCACGGTCTCGATCGTGCTCCTGCTCGTCGCAACGACGTTTCCGGTCCAGGCGACGAGCGGTTCCCGCGAGGCCCTGGGGCTGGTGGTTGATCGCGACGGCAACCCCGTTCAGGGTGCGGTGATCACGTTCACGCCCGCCGACTCGGCCAACAAGCAGCCCGTGACCACGAAGACGAACAAGAAGGGGCGCTTCTTCGTGACCCTGTTCTCCGATAAAGGGGACGATTTCCACATCGCCATCGAAGCCGAGGGTTTCCTGCCCGTTACGGTGTTCCTCGAGAGCCGCACGGTCAACAGGGTACTGCTGGGCGATCCGATCACGAAGCAGATCAAGTACGGGCAGAACCTTCCCGACATCTACATCCGTCCGTTGGGCAAGGGCGAAGTCAAGATCACGTTGGCGCCCGCGGCGGATGTCCTGAGTGCCGCTCAGGCGGAGTCCGCTGCGGTCGCCGCGAAGGCAGCCGGAAGCAAAGGTGCGACGCAGCCGCAGAAGGACGCGTGGGACGAAGCGCTGGCACTCGCCGCAGACGGCGATCTGGCCGACGCGGTCCCGTTCTTCGAGAAGGCCATCGAGAAGAAGCCCGACGACCTGGAACGTCGTGAGACGTTCGCCAAAGTGCTCTATCAGTTGGACCGCCACGAGGACGCTCTTATGCAGGCGGCTGAGGCGGTCGATCTGGCCCCGCAAGCGGTCGGTCCGAGGATGGTGCTCTACAGCGCGCACGTCGCGCGCGGCGACCTCGAGGCAGCCAAGACCGTGCTCGAGGAGGCTCGCGTGATCGCGCCGCAGAACCTCAACGTGTTGGAGCAAATGGGCTACGTCGCCGATCAGCAGGGCGATCCCGAGTCCGCCATCGCCGCCTACGAGCAAATCGTCGAGATCGATGCGGGTAAGGCGGATGTCTGGGCTCGACTCGGCGACCTCTATGCCGGGATCGGGAAGTCGGCCAAGTCCGAAGCGGCCTACGAGCGCGTGGGCGAACTGGACCCGGAGGGTGCGCACAGGGTGTTCTTCAACATCGGTGCATTGATCATGAACCGCGCCTCACGCACGGACGAACAGAGCCGCAAGGCGATCGACGCCTTTCGCAAGGCGATCCGGCTGAAGGCGGACTACGCCGAAGCGCACAAGCAATTGGCTTTCGCCCTGCTCGGCACCGGGGACCACGGCGGCGCCAAGAAGGAGCTGCTGGCGTACGTTCAACACGCACCCGACGCGCCCGACGCGGAGCAGATGAAGAACTTGGCCGAGGCACTGTAAGCGCTCGATCTTGACCGACCTTTGGTTCATCGAGAGACAGGCCTCCGGGGCGTTCGCCGGTTGCAACGCACTGAAGCTCGACGGAGTCGCCCATGCCTTCGGTCTGCGTTCTCATGACGCCGGCCCGGCCGGTTCCAGCGATCCGACGCACACCCTGTCACGCGAGCGCCTGGCGCGCCTGAGTTCGTGCGGGCCGGGGCCGGAGCGCTTGCTCCACCAGGTCCATGGTGCCAGGATCGTGCGCGCCGGCGAGATCGGTCCGGCGGGCGTCGCGGCCGACGGTGTCTGGGATCGCATCGAACGGATCCCCGGGCGGTTCCTGGCCGTTCGTACGGCGGACTGCGTTCCGATCCTGCTGGCCGCGCTTGACGGTTCATTCGTTGCCGCGGTGCATGCGGGCTGGCGCGGGACGGCGCAAAGCATCGCCCGGCGCGCGGTTCGCGTGCTCGAGGAACAGGGCTGTGCCCCCGCCGCGCTGGTCGCCGCCGTCGGTCCGTCGATCGGTCCCTGTTGCTACCCGGTCTCACCGGAGGTGGCCGCAGCGGTCGCGGACGCTTCGGGCGTCGCGGTCGAGACGATCGCGAAGTGCGAGCCTGGGCAGGTCAGGCTCGATTTGGGCGCGGCGAACGGGCAGCAGTTGCTCGACGCCGGGATCCCCGAGGAATCGATCCATCGGGCCCCGTGGTGTACGGCCTGCGAAGCCGACCTCTTCTTCTCGTATCGCCGCGAGGGTGTGGCCGCCGGGCGTCAACTCAGCCTGATCGGGCCGGTCAGCGGGTGTCCTTGACGGCTTCCAGTCCATCGGTAACAATCCATCTTTTGTTTTTGGGGAATAACGCCCCGAGGGAGTGCCATCCTCGTGTTGATCCATTTGCTTGCCATGTCGCAGCCCGCGGGAGAAAAGGGGCTGGGTTTGATGAACTTCGTCCCGCTCATCGCCATGTTCGCCGTGTTCTACTTCCTGTTGATCGCGCCGGCGCGGAAGAAACAAAAAGGCCAAACGGAGATGCGCAACAGCCTCAAGGCCGGCGACAAGGTGATCACCAACGGGGGGATCCACGGGACGGTCGTCGGCGTGACCGACACCGTCATCCAGTTACGCATTGCCGACCAGGTTAAGATCGACATTTCCAAATTCGCGATCGAGGCGTTGCAAAGCCCCCCGGACTGACCGGCACGAGGACTCACGGACCATGACCAGCAAAGCACTCCTCTGGAAATTCGTGTTCATCGGTGTAGTGATCGCCGCCTCGATCTTCGCGAGTTACCCGCCCGAAGACAAGATCAACCTCGGGCTCGACCTTCAGGGCGGCTTGCACATCCTGCTGAAGGTCGATACGGAGTCAGCGGTCAAGTACGAGATGGACAACCGCGTGACGCTGCTGGGCAACGCGCTGGGAGACAAGAATCTCGCCGGTTCCCCGGTCCCCGATTACGCGGCGGGGACGATCGAGCTTCGCGGGACCGATCCCGCGCAGGAAACGGAAGTTCGCCAGGTGATCGACGACTATGTCGGGCGCTGGGACATTCGGAAAGTCTCGCCCGGCACCTGGCGTTTCACGATCCCGGCCCGTGACAGGGCCCAGATCGAACGCAGCGCAATGACCGGTTCGCTCGACACGTTGCGCAACCGCATCGACGCGCTCGGCGTGTCGGAGCCGGTGGTCGCCGAGCAGGGGCGTAACGGCGATCAGATCCTGGTGCAGCTTCCCGGCGTGCAGGACCCCGAGCGGGTACGCGGTCTGCTGAAAAAGCCGGCCAGACTCGAATGGAAACAGATGACCTACCCGCCGGGCTCGAGTGACTACCAGCCGCCGACAAGCCGGGAGGCCGTGGCGGCGTTGTTCGATGGGACGATCCCCGACGACACCGAGTTGTTTCCCGAGCTGTTGACCGGGCCTGACGGCACTCCGGTGACGGTGTGGTGGCCGCTCAAACGGGTCTCCACCGTGGCCGGCAGCGATCTGCGAAACGCCTATCGCAATGTGAACGAGTGGCAGGATCCCGTCGTGGCATTCGACCTCAACCCCGACGCGGCCAGGCGCTTTGAAGCCGCCACGCAGGCCAACATCGGCAAGATCATGGTCATCTTGCTGGACGGCGAGGTGATCTCCACGCCGGTCATTCAATCGGTGATCCGCGGCTCGGGCATCATCAGCGGAAATTTCACCATTCAAAGCGCCGACGACCTCGTACTCCAGCTGCGCACCGGCGCCATCCCCGCGGACATCAGTGTCGAGGAAGAGTGGGCCGTGGGCCCGTCGTTGGGTCGCGATTCCGTCGAGGCCGGGGTGACCGCGATGCTGGCGAGCTTCCTCGGAGTGATGCTGTTCATGCTCGTGTACTACCGCCTTGCCGGGGTCAACGCGGTCGTCGCACTGGGGCTCAACATCCTGTTCGTCTTTGGCGTCCTCGCCGCGCTGCCGTGGCTCTTTTCCGGCGCCCGCGCGACGCTGACGCTGCCTGGTATCGCCGGCTTGATCCTGACGATCGGCATGGCGGTCGACAGCAACGTGTTGATTTTTGAGCGTATCCGCGAGGAGTTGGAACAGGGTAAGACGGTCGCCTCCGCGGTCGAGCAGGGCTTCAGCAAGGCTTTCTCCACGATCCTGGACTGCAACGTCACGACCCTGGTGGCGGCGTTCTTCTTGTTTTCCTACGGCACGGGTCCGGTCAAGGGCTTCGCCGTCACGCTGACGATCGGATTGCTGGCGTCGATGTTCACGGCGGTGTTCATTTCGAGGCAACTCTTCGAACTGGTCTTGCGTGCCCGCCGCGGCGCCGAAACGCTGAGCATCTGAGAGGTCTGTCTTGTTCCGCATCATCAAGAACCCGAATATCGACTTCATGGGGCGCCGCAAGGTGTTGCTGTCCGTCTCGCTCGTGTTGGTCCTCGCGTCGATCGGCATCCTGCTCGCTGTTGGCCTGAATAAGGGGATCGAGTTCACCGGCGGGACTCAACTGCAGGTCAAATTCGCCGAGCAGCCGGATGTCGGCAAGATCCGGGCGGACCTGACCGCGGCCGGTTTGTCCGGCCAGCAGGTCACTACGATAGGTGATCCGGCCGACTTCGAGGTCGTGATTCGCTTGCCCTCGGCGGGGAGTACGGAAGCCGACGAAAAACAGGGCGCCGATGCGCTCGCCGCGCTCAGTTCGAGCATCGGGCGCAGCGAAGTCGAGTCGAACGACCTCAATATCGTGGATGCTGCCATGCTGGCCGCCAAACTCGGCGGCTTGGCTGGCGGAACCGATCAGGGCCAGTCGCTGGCCGACGCGATCCTCGAACGGCGCAAGGACATCGCGATCTTCTCGTCGTTCGAGGACCTGCGCTCGGTACCCGGGATGACGGACCAGGCGCTGAGCCTGCTGCAAAGCGACATGACGGTCGGTCCGCTCTCGTTGCGCAAGCGATCCTACGTCGGGCCGGCAGTGGGGCGGGAACTGATCAAGAAAACCATCGCGGCGGTCGTCGGTTCGTTGATCGGGATGTTGCTCTACATCTGGATCCGCTTCCAGCTTCAGTGGGGCTTCGCGGCGGTCGTCGCCCTGACGCACGACACGCTGATCACGTTGGGCTTATTCGCGCTGTTCAAGCAAGAGATGAGCTTGCCGGTGGTGGCCGCCTTCCTGACCCTCGTCGGCTATTCGGTTAACGACACCGTGGTCGTCTTCGACCGCATCCGCGAGAATTTGCGGAACCGCGGGGCCGAATCCGTCGAAACCACGATCAACCGTTCGATCAACCAGACGCTGAGTCGCACCTTGATCACCTCGGGCCTGACCTGGATTGTGGTGCTGTCGCTGTGGGTCTTCGGCGGCCCGGCGCTCAAACCGTTCGCCTTCGTGCTGACGATCGGCGTGGTCGTCGGAACGTACTCGTCGATCTACATCGCCAGCCCGTTCCTGGTGCTGTGGAGCGAGTTCGTGTCCAAACGCCAGGGTAGAACCGCGACCAAGATTCCGGTCCGGGGCAGCGCCGGTTAGCCCTATTTTGAGCGTATAATCTTCCTGGAACGGCGGGGTTGATTCCCGTCCGGGGAGGCTTACGCATCATGGTCCGCCGCTTCGAGGACATCGTCGAGCGGGTCGAGCGAAGCAACCCCAGCGCGGACCTCGACCTGTTGCGCCGCGCCTATGCCTTTTCGGCCCACGAGCACCGTCATCAGAAACGGCGTTCCGGGGAGCCGTACCTGATCCACTGCCTCGAAGTCGCCTACCTGCTGGCCGAGCTCAACTTGGACATCGCCAGCATCGCCTCGGGCCTGCTGCACGATGTTGTCGAGGACACGCTGACGACGATCGAGCGCGTCGAGGAGATGTTCGGCGCCGACGTGGCGCACATCGTCGCGGGCGTGACGAAGATCTCGAGGATCAAATTCGCCAGCGAGCATGTGGCGCAGGCCGAAAACCTACGGCGCATGATCCTGGCCATGGTCGACGATATCCGGGTGATCCTGGTCAAGCTATGCGACCGCCTGCACAACATGCGCACGCTCGAATACCTCAACCCCGAGAAGCAGTTGCGGATCGCTCGCGAGACCCAGGAGATCTACGCCCCGCTGGCCAACCGCCTGGGCATCGGCCGTTTCAAGGCCGAGCTGGACGACCTGGCATTCCGGTATCTCGAAACCGAGGCGCACCAAAGTCTGACCCGCGCGTTCGAGTCGCGGCGCAAGGTCCGCGACAGTTTCATCGAGGAAATCTCCGAGCGCTTGGCGCGTGCGATGAAGGAAGCGGACATCCAGTCCAAGATCACGGGGCGGGTCAAGTCCTACTCGTCGATCTACCAGAAGATGAAGGCTCAGAAGATCGGTGTCGATCAGGTCTACGATTACGTTGCGTTCCGCATCATCGCCGACTCCGTCAAGGATTGTTACGGCGCGATGGGAATCGTGCACTCCATCTGGCGTCCGGTGCCGGGGCGCATCAAGGACTACATCGCGATCCCCAAGGCCAACATGTACCAGTCGTTGCACACATCCGTGATGACCGAGCGAGGGCAGCCGTTCGAGGTCCAGATCCGCACCGAGGAAATGCACGTCGTCGCCGAGGAGGGGATCGCCGCACACTGGCACTACAAGGAGGGGGATGCCGCTGCATCAGGCCAGGACATGGAAAAGATGGCCTGGCTCCGCCAGCTCATGGAGTGGCAGAGCGAGATGGACGATGCCGGGGATTTCCTCGAACTGGTGAAAGTCGATCTATTCCCGGACGAGGTCTACGCGTTCACGCCGAAGGGGAAGGTCATGCCGTTTCGCAACGGCGCGACACCGATCGACTTCGCCTACGCGGTGCACACCGAGGTCGGTCATCACACCTCGGGGGCCAAGGTCAACGGCAAGATCGTGCCGCTGGCTTACACCATGCAAAACGGCGACATCGTCGAGATCCTGACCCAGCCGAATCGGCACCCCAGCCGGGACTGGTTGTCCATCGCCCGCACGTCACGCGCCCGCAGCAAGATCCGCGCTTGGCTCAACGCCAACGAGCGAAAAAGCTCGGTTGCCATCGGGAAGGAACTGAGCGACAAGGAGTTCCGTAAATACAAACTCTCGATCAAGAGTTTCAAGGGCGACGACCGGCTGGATGAGGCGCTCAAGAAACTCGGCATGTCGACGCTCGATGATTTCTACGCGGGGGTCGGTTACGGAAAGTTTACGCCAAAATCGCTCGTTGCGGCGCTGATACCCGAGGAGGATCTGGCGGTCAAGCCCGAGGGCGTCGTCACACGTGTCGTCCGTCGCGCCCTCGGCCGGGGCGACCGCGGCATCCAGGTCCACGGGATGGACGAGATGATGGTCCGATTGGCGCACTGCTGTCATCCTGTGCGCGGCGAGGAAATCGTCGGCTACATCACGCGAGGGAAGGGCGTTTCGGTCCACTCCGTCGATTGCCCCAACGTGACACAGTTGATGTTCGATTCAGAGCGCAAGATCGACGTGGAGTGGAGTTCGGAAGTCGACGGCAGTTCGCTGTTCGACGTCAAGCTGGCGCTCGACGTGGAGGACCGGCAGGGGCTGCTGGCAAAGATCGTCTCGGTGGTGTCCGAACTCAAGACGAACATCAAGAACGTCGAGGCCGTCACCTTCGATACCGAGGATGCCAGGATCCACATGATCGTGAGCGTGGCCGACCGCAAACAGATGGATCGTGTGATCAGCCGCATCAAGAAACTTCCCGGCGTTCGGGGCGTCGAACGGGTGCTGTCCTAGATCGCCCGGCGACGGCTGATCATGGATGCCGGCCGGTGACCGATTTGGAGGGGTTGGGAATGAAACAAGTGATCCGGACGGACGCCGCTCCCGCCGCGGTGGGCCCGTACTCGCAGGCGGTGGCCGTCGACGGTTGGTTGTGGGTTTCGGGGCAAATCCCGCTCGACCCGGCCAGCGGGGAGTTGGTCACCGGGAACATCGACGCGGCGACCCGCCGAGTGCTGGACAATTTAAAAGCCGTGGTCGAGGCTGCGGGCGCGAGCCTGGACCAGGCGGTGCGGGTCACGATTTACCTGACCGATCTGGGCGGGTTCGAGACCGTGAACTCAATCTACGCCGAGTATTTCACGGGCTCACCGCCCGCCCGCGTGTGTGTCGAGGTGTCCCGGTTGCCCAAGGGGGCCGAGGTGGAGATGGACGCGGTCGTGCGATTGGGTTAACTGACGGCTTTGTTGACCTTGCCCGTGCGCAGGCAGCGCGTACACAGGCGTATCCGCTTCGTCCCGCCGCCCGGCACCGCCACGCGCACCCGCTGCAGATTCGGGTGCCAGGGGCGATTGCTCACGTTGTGGGCGTGGGACACGTTGTGGCCGAAAAGAGTCTTTTTGCCACAGATTTCACAAACTCTAGCCATGTCGCCGACCATCCCCTGAAACGGCCCAATGACGGTAAAAACCCCGTCCGTCGAAGAGCGGGCATCGTAGAAGAGCCCCCCGGGGCTGTCAAGGCACGCCGTCGCCCAAATTTTCATAGGCCTAGCAGTTGATATTCGCGATTCGGCATTTATATTTGCACCACGTTGGGGCCGGAAGATCCCGACAACCTGGAAGGCGAGGAAATCCTACGCCCTCATGAGGCGGTAAAATTCCTCACAGGAAAGGGAGGCCACCGGAGAAAAGAGCTGAGGTTGTTTTTCCTTGACTCTCCATCCGGCGATGGCATAGCTTGGTTCCCCGGTAAAACGGGGGCATTCACGGGCTTTTTGTTGGCCCGGCGAGGTGCTGACCGTGTTCGGACGCAGCCGAAATCTTGTGGGTCTAGACATTGGGGATTCGTCCATCAAGGTGGTGGAACTCAAGGAACAGGGCAAAGGCCGGGGCTACGAGCTGCTGCGGCTCGGGTGGGAGCCGCTTTCCTCCGAGGCGATCGTTGATGGACAAATCATGGATGCCCAATTGGTAACCGAGACAATCCAGCGTCTGTTCCAGCGCTGCAAGATCAAAACCTCGACGCCCGTGGCCACCGCGCTCTGCGGCCATCATGTGATCGTCAAGCGCATTTCGCTGCCCGTGATGAGCGACGCCGAATTGGCCGAATCGATCCACTGGGAGGCCGAGCAGTACATCCCCTTCGATATTGACGACGTGAACCTCGACTACCAGATCCTCGAAGGTTCGAGCCTGTCCGGCGAAGGCAACATGGATGTGTTGCTGGCCGCGGCCAAGCGCGACAAGATCAATGACTACGTCGGGGTCGTGAACCAGGCGGGGTTGAACCCGCAGGCCGTCGACATCGCTTCGTTCGCGATGCAAAACGCCTTCGAGGCGAACTACGATTTTGAGCCGGATCAGGTTGTCGCGCTCGTCGACATCGGTTCGGCGGTGTCGTCGATCTCGGTGCTCCACGGGGGTTCGTCCGTCTACTGGAGGGACATCAACATCGGCGGCAACAAGTACACGGATGCCATACAAAAAGAACTCAACCTGTCCGCCGACCAGGCGGAGCAACTCAAGCGCGGCGAGGAAATCGACGGCATCCCGTACGAACGGGTGCAACCGACGCTCTCCGCGGTGACCGAAGACATCGGGACCGAGATCCAGAAGACGCTCGACTTCTTCAAACAGATCTCGGCAACCGACCAAGCGCTCGACCGCCTGTACCTGACCGGCGGAACGGCCCAGGTCGTGCACATGAAAGAGTCGCTGGCCGAACGGCTGGGGACGCAGGTCGAATTGTTCAACCCGTTCCGCAAGATTCCGCCGGCGAGCAAAGAGGCCACTGCGGAACTAATCAACGAAATGATGCCGACCGCCTCGGTGGCGGTGGGTTTGGCTCTTCGTAAACCTGGAGATTGAGCCGATGATCAAGATTAACTTATTGGCCGAGAAAGGGCGCACCAAAGTCAAGTCCTCGCCTTCCGCGATTCAGACGGAAGGTATGGGTAGCGGCCAGAACCTGCTGTTGATGGGCCTCATCGTGGTCGGCGTGCTGATCAGCGGGGGTTGGTGGTGGTCGCTCAACGGCAAGACGGCGCAGTTGAGGAACGACATCGAAGTGGCCGACACTGAGCTCGAGCGGCTCGCGGACGTGCGTCGCAAGCGCGACGAGTACACGCGGCAGAAGGAGTTGCTCGAGCGCAAGATCGAACTGATCACGAACCTCAAGAAGCAGCAAACCGCACCGGTGCACATCCTCGACCAGATCTCGAAGAATCTTCCCGATTTCCTTTGGCTCGAGTCGATGACGTCGACCTCCAACGCGATCAGCGTCAGCGGTATGGCGACGACGTACAACGCAGTGTCGAATTTCTACGGCAACCTGAGCGATTCCGGTCATTTTCTGGACGTCACCCTGGGGCGCACCTTCGAGGTGTCCGAGGGCGTGTCGTTCAGCCTGACCTGCCGTTTCGGGGGCATTCGCAACGAACTCGCCGAAGCCGAGCAAGGCTAACCGGGGGAGCTGGACGATGCTAGAAAAACTACCGTTCTATGGTCAGGTTCTCGTCTTCTCCGCGCTGGCCCTCGGCATCGTGGTGATCGCCTACTTCGTCTTCCCCAACCTGAAGACGATGCAGGCCGAGATCGACACGATGCAGGGAGACCTGGCCGAGAAGCAACGCGAGATCTCCGATGGCCAGGCCATCGAAGCGCGGTTGCCTGAGTTCGAGAGCGAGATCAAGAGCCTCAAACAAAAGCTCGGCGACGTTCAACAGATCCTGCCCACGGGTCGGGAGACGGGCGATCTGCTGCGCTGGATCAAGAACCTCGGCGATCAATCCAACCTCGATCTGAAGTCGTTCTCGCCGGGCGGGTTGCGCCCGGTCGAGTTCTACAAGGAATTCCCGATCGAAATGAACGTCACCGGGACGTACCACGATCTCGGATTGTTCCTCGACCGCGTCAGCAAGTACCAGCGCATCATCAACGTGGACAACTTGCGGATCACCAAGCTCACGCAGCGCGACCGCGGTAAGACGATTCAAGCGAGCTTTACGGCGACCACTTTTGTGTACGACGAAGAAAGCGCGACTGCGGAGGTGAGCCAGTGACTCTACGACGCATCAGCTGGTGGGCCTCGATGGCCCTGTTGACCGCGTTGGTGGCCGCGACCGCACCCGCGTTCCCGCAAGAGACGGAAAATGTGGGAAGCGACACACCAGCGGCGACCGCGCCGAGCAGCCAAGCGGTCGATGAGATTCTGGAGCAACAGGAAGCGTTGCTTTCCGGGCAGCGTTTCAGCTATGACCCGGGTGGCCGCCGCGACCCGTTCCGTAACCTGATGGAGGTCGACCCCGGGAAAAAGGGCGATTGCCGCGAGGGCATCAATTGCATGCTGATCGCCGAGATCAACCTGGGTGGCATCGTCAAGGACGACGCCGATGGTGACGTGGCGATGTTCACGGGTTCGGACAACAAAGGTTATTTTTTGCGGGTAGGTGATTCCGTTTTCGACGGGACGATTACCGGCATTGATCCGCGTCTGGGGATCGTGACGTTCCGGCAAGTGGTTGACGATCCGCGTCGGATCAAACCCTATCGTGACGTTAAAAAGAGTTTGGTAGCGCTCGATAACGAGGAGAGCATCCGATGAACAAGCAGTGGAAGTTGGCGCTGACGGCCACGACCGTCTGTCTACTGGCGGTAGGGGCGATGTGGGCGGATACGGCGCAGCCGGGTTGGCAAGATTCGCCGCCGACGCATCTGACGCAGAGCAATCTGCTCAACTTGCGTATCGACGCGCAGCGTGGGGCGACCACCGTCACGCTGCGGGCGGACAGCCGCCTCGAGTACGAAGCCTTTGTGCTTGACGGTCCCGACCGCTTGGTCGTGGATCTTCCAGGTGTGATCAATCGCCTCGAGCGGTACAGTTACAACGTCGATCAGGACGGACTGGTGCGCGTACGTGCGGCACAGCACCAGACGACGCCGTTCCCTGTGACTCGAATCGTCTTCGATCTCTATGCACCCCTTGCCTACGAGATCAGCGAGTTGGAGCACGGTCTCGAGATTCGCTTCGGCGAGGCGGCCCGGAGTGACTGGCGTCCATCCGAGCCGGTCGAGCCCGTCTTCCATGTCGCGCGCGCCGAGGCCGAGCATGTCGAGGCCCCGGCGACTCCGACGCGGCGACCGCAAGCCGAACCGCTCATCGAAGTCGTCGATCACGAGCCGGCTGCGATCGCCGAGTTGACCGCGCCGGTGGTTCATGAAGCCGCGGCAGCCAACGAGTCGCCCAGCCGGTCGGTCGACGAGAACCTGTTGGGTCGCCTGGCCACGCAGGCGTCCGTGTTCGAGGCCCCGGCCCCGCAACACGTTGTACCGAATTCCTTCCGGACGAAGACGATCCAAGGGAAGGTCACAACGTACAGCGGCAAACGGATCTCGTTGAACCTCGTCGACGTCGACGTCAAGCAAGTGTTCCGCCTGTTCCACGAAATCTCGGGTCTCAATTTTGTGCTGGATCCGACGGTGAGCGGGAAAGTCACGATCGTGCTCGACCGTGTGCCGTGGGACCAGGCGCTCGACCTGATCTTGAAGAACAACGGACTCGACAAGGAATTCGAGAATAACGTCCTGCGCATTGCATCGACTCAGAAGCTGGCCTCGGAGGCTGCCGCTCGTAAGCAGTTGCAAGAAGCCGCCGACTTGGAAGTCGAGCCGGTCACGCTGACGCGCACGCTGTCCTACGCAAAGGCCGGCGCTGTCGACGCGGTGATTCGCGAGAGCGGCGTGCTGTCCCAACGTGGCCGCGTGATCGTCGACGAGCGCACCAATACTCTGATCATCAGCGACATCCCCAAGAAGATCGAACCGCTGAACGAACTGATCACGACGCTCGATGCGGAAAGCCCGCAGGTCATGATCGAGGCGCGCATCGTGGAAACGACGCGTACGTTCGCCCAGGACCTCGGTGTGACGTGGGGTTTCCAAGCACTTGCGGACTCCTCACGCGGAACGAGTACCAATCTGGCGTTCCCGCACAACGCCTCGGTGCGCTACGGCCTGAACCTCCCGGGTCAGCAAGCCAGCACGCTCGGGTTCAGCTTTGGGAATATCATCGACTCGTTCACGCTCGATATCGCGCTCAACGCCCTGGAGAGCCAGGGTGAGGGGCGCATCCTGTCGTCGCCGAGAATCGTGACGCAGAACAATGAGCGTGCCGAGATCGAACAAGGCGTCCGCATCCCGATCGTCAACACGACGGCGACCGAGATCAACGTCGAATTCGTTTCGGCCTCGCTGAAACTCAGCGTGACGCCGCAGATCACGGCGGAAGGTACGATCATGCTCGAGGTTTTGATCGAGAATAACTCGCCCGACTTCGTCAACACCGCCGGCGGCATCCCGTCGATTCGGACGCAACGCGCGCAGACCAAGGTGCTGGTGAAGGATGGCGGTACGACCGTGATCGGCGGGATCTTCGCCGTGACCGACGGCCGCAGTGAAATCGGTGTTCCATGGTTCCGCAAGATCCCCGTCTTTGGCTGGATGTTCAGAAGCCAAAACATCACGAAAGAAAACCGCGAGCTACTGATCTTCATCACTCCGAAGATCGTCAAGCTGAACTAACGGAGAGAAAGACGATGCATGGAATCAAAACGATCCTGATGATTCCTGTGGCGGCAGTGCTGCTGCTTGCGGGAGCCTGCACGAACAACGGGCTGGACAACGGCAGCAGCCCCGACGTCATCCTGGAAGTCATCGGCTTTAGCACCCCGCCGGTCACCGCCTCGCCCAACACGAGCGGCTTTTGCAGCGCGACCACGGCGATAGCCTGCACCGCCGACGCGGACTGTCCGTTCGCCGAAGTCTGCAACATCGGCGGTTGCACCCTGACCGTCGTGGACTGGACGGTCACGTTGTCCAACGTGCCGAAGAACTCGCTGGCCGCTAGCCCGGGCAACGACATCGCGATGATCGATGTCCTGATCACCTACGGCTTTCCCGGTGCAGGAAACCCGGCGCCGCGAACCTTCGGATTGGGTGGCCAGGTGATCCAGACCGGTGGTACGGGAAGTATCTTGTTCCAACCGCTCGCGCTTCAGGACTTGGACGCGACGCTCCTATCGACGACCGGCAGCCTGTTGCTGGAATTCCATGGGCAGACCCTCGAGGGGTCCGCGATCAACCTGCTGGTCACGCGGGACCTGATCGTCCAGGAATGCCTGTAGCCTAGACCCCGAATCGAACTTCAGCGGCCCTGTCGTAGCGCCTACGCGGGGCCGTTTTCTTTGGCTCTGGGTCTGCTAGCATCCACGCGACATGCCCGACCCGCCGCACCCGCCCACGTTGACCCACGCCCGCCTACGGCGCGCCCAGGGGGACACGCAGGGTGCAATCGCGATCCTCGAAGCGTTGATCGACGAAGGCGCGGGAGGGGAGGAACTCCGGCAGCTCTACCTGGCGCTGGCTGGTGACCAACCGGGTCCACACTTCGAGCCCGAACTGGCTTCCGAGGAAGCACTCCATCCGGCCGCCCTCGAATCGCTGACCGCAGCGTTCCGCCGCGAATTGGACCCCAGGGCCAGTGACGAAAGCGTTCGGCGCTTGGAGCGCTGGTTGACGCGAGTCAGGCGCGAGAACGCTCGATCGGCGCGCATTCCCCGCGCTTGAGCCGCCGCCGAGGTGGTACTCTCCCGGTTCCGTCCCCGAAACGCCTGGAGGCCGCCGTGGATTCGAAAGAAATCCGTGAGTTGATCGAGATGATCTCGCGCAGCAACTTCTCCACGTTCGAGTTGGAGGAGGCGGATGGTTTCAAGCTCAAGCTGGTCAAGCAAGGCGCGGCGCTGGCCGAGAGCGTGGTCGCCGCCGAACCCGCCCCGGCGCCGGAAGACGGCTTCGTCGATTTCAATTCACCGATTGTTGGCACGTTTTACCGATCACCCGGCCCCGACGCACCGCCGTTCGCCGATGTCGGCCAGACCGTCAAGAAGGGGCAGGTGCTCTGCATCGTCGAGGCGATGAAGGTCATGAACGAGATCGAGTCCGAGATGGATGCAGAAGTCGTGGAGGTTTGCGTGACCGACGGCCAACCCGTCGAATTCGGCGAGGTATTGTTCCGTCTTCGCCCGCTGAGCTGAACGGCGTGTTCCGCAAGATCCTCATTGCCAACCGTGGCGAGATCGCCCTCCGAATCATCTGGGCCTGCCGCGAACTGGGCATCAAGACTGTGGCGATCTACTCGACGGCCGATGCCGATTCGTTGCACGTCCGTTTCGCCGATGAAGAGGTCTGCATCGGACCGCCGCGCAACGACGAGTCGTACCTGAACATTTCCTCGGTCATCTCGGCGGCCGAGATCACGGACGCCGAGGCGATCCATCCGGGGTACGGGTTCCTCGCCGAGTCGGCGCACTTCGCGGAGGTATGCCGCGAGTGCGGCCTGACCTTCATCGGTCCCGGCCCGGATGTGATTCGGCTCATGGGCGACAAGGCCGAGGCACGCCGGACGATGATCGAGGCGGGTATTCCGGTCGTGCCGGGCAGCGAAGGGATCGTGGCCGGTGTCGACGAGGCGCGCAAGATCGCCGAGCAGATTGGGTACCCGTTGCTCGTCAAGGCATCCGCCGGCGGTGGCGGACGGGGAATGCGCGTCGTTGCGGGGGCCGACGAATTGCAGGGGCAATTCGAAGCGGCCCAAAACGAAGCCGCCGGTGCCTTCGGTGTCGCAGACGTGTATCTCGAGAAATTCGTCACGTCTCCACGGCACGTGGAGTTCCAGATCTTTGCCGATTCCCACGGCAACGCCGTACATCTGTTCGAACGCGAGTGCTCCATTCAACGCCGGCACCAGAAGCTCCTCGAGGAGTGCCCCTCGACCGCTCTCGACGACGAATTGCGCGAGAGGATGGCCCAGGCCGCGCTGACGGCCGTTAAGTGCTGCAACTACGTCAACGCCGGCACGGTCGAGTTCCTGCTCGATCCGTCCGGCGAGTTCTATTTCATCGAGATGAACACCCGGATCCAGGTCGAGCATCCGGTGACCGAGATGGTGACCGGGATCGACCTGATCAAGGAGCAGATCCGGGTCGCTGCGGGCGAGCCACTGTCGTTCAGCCAGCAGGATGTGGTTTGCACCGGGCATGCGATCGAGTGCCGGATCAATGCCGAGGATCCGGATACGTTCCAGCCGAGCCCGGGCAAGATCACGACCTTCCACCCACCGGGAGGTCCCGGTATCCGGGTCGATACGGCATGTCACGGCGAGGCGATCGTGCCGCCGTACTACGACTCTTTGATCGCCAAGGTGATCGCCCGGGGAAACACTCGAGGCGAGGCGATCCTGCGTATGCGTCGAGCGCTCGAATCATTTGCGATCGAGGGAATCAAGACCAACGTCCAGTTGCAGCAGCGGATTCTGCAGGAAGAGGACTTCGTCCGAGGCCGTCTCTCCACGGCCTTCATGGATCGTTTCCTGTAAGAGCGTTTTCTCGCACCCGCTCGGCGCTTCGCCAGTCGATGCCCGTATTTCGAAGACGACTCGAAAATCCCCTGAATCGGTCTGTCTCTGGGCGCTGGCGAGCAATTTTTGTCACCCGGGTGGAATCCTTGACAATAATTCGCAGCGGCCCTAAATTCGGCCCAGATTTCAACCAGTTGAATTCATAGGTCAGCCCGGCAAAACGCCTAGGCAATCTGCGGCTCTGAGCTATTTGTTTGGGGTCGAGAGGGGTCAGAATCGATGGCGGTCAAACTCGGAGAGATGCTGGTCCGGGCTGGAATGATCAGCCAGGAGCAGTTGGACGAAGCCCTCGAATCGCAAAAAACCAACGGCGAAAAGCTCGGCTTCAACCTGGTCAAGCTCGGCTACGTCAAAGAAGACGACATCACCCAACTGCTTTCCGAGCAATACGGAGTCCCTTCCATCAACCTGCGTCATTTCGAGATCGACGAGACGGTCATCACCCTGATCCCCTCGGAAGTCGCGCAAAAGTACCTCGTGCTTCCCGTCAACCGCACCGGCGCGACGCTCACGATCGCGATGGCCGATCCGACCAACGTGTTCGCGATGGACGACATTAAGTTCATGACGGGCTACAACGTCGAGCCCGTCGTGGCGAGCGAAATCGCGATCCGTGAGGCCATCGAAAAATATTACGGCTCTCAACATGCCCTCGAACTTAAGAAGGTCATGGACGAGATGGCCGACGCCGATGCCGAGGCACTCGAGGTTCTGGAAGAGGACGAGGAACTCGATCTCAACGCACTCGAGGCGGCGACCGAAGAAGCGCCCGTGGTCAAACTCGTCAACATCATCCTGACCGATTCGATCAAGAAGAACGCTTCGGATATTCATATCGAGCCGTACGAGAAGGACTTCCGTGTGCGGTTCCGGATCGATGGCGTGTTGTACGAAATCATGCATCCGCCGTTGAAGCTGAAGGACGCGATGACGTCGCGCATGAAGATCATGGCCAAGCTGGACATCTCTGAAAAAAGGCTCCCACAGGACGGCCGGATCAAGGTCAAGATGAAGCTCGGTGGTAAGACCAAGGAAATGGATTACCGCGTTTCCGTGCTACCCACACTGTTCGGCGAGAAGATCGTGCTTCGTCTGCTCGACAAGGACAACCTGATGCTCGACATGACCAAGCTTGGTTTCGAGCAGGAGTCGCTGACCAAGTTCGAGCGCCAGATCCTCAAACCCTACGGGATGGTGCTGGTCACGGGACCGACGGGATCGGGGAAGACCAACACGCTGTACTCGTCGATGGCCCGGGTCAACACGCCCGAAACGAATATCATGACCGCCGAAGATCCGGTCGAGTTCAACATCCACGGGATCAACCAGGTCCAGACCAAAGAGTCGATCGGCCTCAACTTCGCCGCCGCGCTTCGCGCGTTCCTCCGCCAGGACCCGAACATCATCCTGGTCGGCGAGATCCGCGATTTTGAAACTGCCGAGATTGCCGTCAAGGCGGCGTTGACCGGCCACCTCGTGCTTTCCACCCTGCACACCAACGATGCTCCGTCGACGATCAACCGGCTGATGAACATGGGGATCGAACCGTTCCTGGTGGCCACGTCGGTCAACCTGATTTGCGCCCAGCGACTCGTGCGCCGCATCTGCCGCGAGTGCAAGGAGTCGATCCAGATGCCCACGCAGGCGTTGGTGGACATCGGCTTCTCGGTCGAGGACGCGCCCGGCCTGCAACTCCACAAAGGTCGTGGCTGCGGCAACTGCAACAACACCGGCTATCGAGGTCGCGTGGGGCTCTACGAAGTGATGGAGATTTCCGACGAAATCCGCGAGTTGATCCTCTCGGGTGCTTCGGCGATGGAACTCAGACGTAAGTCGATGGAGGAGGGGATGATTACCCTGCGCCAAAGCGGACTGCGAAAGATTCAAGACGGGGCGACC
>Ga0209988_10000519_pt1 | contig 24009 bp, 26 predicted proteins | sample N075metaG_FD_183115 | JGI IMG/M metagenome (GOLD analysis project Ga0209988, IMG submission 183115) | Deep subsurface microbial communities from Kermadec Trench to uncover new lineages of life (NeLLi) - N075 metaG (SPAdes) (version 2) | ecosystem: Environmental > Aquatic > Marine > Ocean trench... | reverse complement strand
TAGCTGATCTTTCTTAATCCGCTCTGTCAAATACCTGGACGATCGTCTCTTCTTCGAGTTTCTTGCTGCGCAAGGTTATTCTGCGTTGCAAAGTATTCCCACCGTCAGTCAGATGAAACCGCTCGGTGAGTTTCATCCCATTCCTGCCGAGTGTTTCCACAACCAGTTGCGTACCTTCCCAACCGGTAACCCGCTGCGCCGTGATCTCGCCGACGCTTACCATCCGGCTTTCACCGAATCGAAATTCCTCGACGACTGAGCGGTCAAAGCTGATGAACAATGCGTACGGGGTTTGCGTAATCTTGAGCGCAGTTCCGGTCTCGAGAAAAACGTAAACCTGTCCGCCCTTCATTGATCCGCTGCTGCGACTCCTGCTCTGCGCAGTTCGCTTTGCTTTGAATACTGCCTCGTCGTCTACGCCGGCGGTCTTGCGGATCGCCTCCCTGATACGACGCCGCTGGGACGGAGATACCTCACGCATGACCCAGTTGCCGGAGAAGTCCGTGCCGGCAGGCACAGTTCCGTCCCTGGGCTCGAGGGTTTCAGGGGACGCGCAAGCGCCGAGCACCAGGCATAGCAGAAAATGAAATGGTAAACATCTGATCATCGCAGGGAAGAATACGCAATAAAGGCTGTATGACGCAATTCACAGTTAGCCGCAATGCCGATGTTTGCAGGTGCATCCTGCGGCGCGCCGCTGTAATCTCTGGCACGATGAATTCCAAGCATCACGAAAATACCGTTGCCAGCACCTGGGAGCGGCCGTTTGCGCCGCCCGCGTCCTGTCCGCACAAAGCGGACGTGGTAATTATCGGCGGCGGCATTGTCGGCGTATCAACAGCCTGGTTCCTCGCAAAGCAAGGTGTGGATGTCGTCCTGTGCGAAAAAGGCCATATTGCCGGTGAGCAATCGGGGCGCAACTGGGGATGGGTTCGTTGCCAGGGCCGGGATACCCGCGAATTGCCGATGATGATCGAAAGCATGAACATCTGGCGCGGACTCGAAGTCGAGATTGGCGAAGATGTCGGCTTCACTCAGGGCGGCTGCCTGTACATGGCGAGGAACGAAAAAGAGCTCAGGAAATATGCCGAGTGGCTGCCTACGGCCAGGGAATTCGGCCTCGATACGCAGATCATCGAAGGCAAGGAACTCGACCACCACGTCAGCGGCGCGTCGTCTCGCTGGCTCGGTGCGATGTACACCGCAAGCGATGCCAGGGCCGAACCGCACAAGGCGGGTCCGGCGATCGCCCGGGCTGCAATACGCGCGGGTGCGAAGCTCCTGACAGCGTGCGCTGTGCGCGGCATTGAGACCGCGGGCGGCCGATTGTCCGCAATCGTGACAGAGCATGGTTCGATCCAAACCTCCAGCGCACTCTGTGCGGCGGGAGCGTGGACCTCGATGTTCTGCCGCTCACTCGGAATATCGGTGCCACAACTGCAAGTGCGTGGCACCGTTGCCCGCACATCCCCTGCAGACGTCATTCTGAACGGCAATGTTTTGGATAAAAAGATCGGCATCAGGCGTCGACAGGATGGTGGCTATACGATCGCCCACGGGTCCATTCTGGATCATTTCATCACACCCTCGACGTTTCGTTTCTCCCTGAAGTTCATGCCGGTGCTGTTGCACGAGATGCGCGCATTGAGAATTTCAATCGGCCGCCCGTTTTTCGAAGAACTCGGGACGCCGGCGAAATGGGCACTGGATCAGGAGTCCCCGTTCGAGCGGACCCGGGTATTGAACCCGGCGCCCAACCCGGCCGTGCTGAAGAAAATTCGCAGGACCCTCGACCAATTATTTCCGCAACTGGCGGAAAGCGAAATTGTCGAGTCCTGGGCCGGCATGGTGGAAACAACGCCGGATGTCGTGCCGGTGATGTGCGAATATGAAGGCATCCCCGGCTTTCATATCGCGACAGGATTGAGCGGTCACGGATTCGGGATCGGCCCGGGTGCAGGCAAGGCGCTCGCAGCCATGTTGACCGGTACCGACGTTGGCATCGACATGTTGCCGTTTCGCCTGAGCCGGTTTTTCGACGGTTCGCCAATGCAGCTTGAATCCACCATCTGACGGATCAGGACGAATTCATGCAACGAATCGCAATTTTCCTCGGCGTTGTTTGCCTGCTTGGCGCGCAGATAGTCTTTGCTGCCAGCCCGAAAACGATGCGAGTCGATTTCTACCACACCGGGAACAGCGAAATTGAAGTCTTCAGCCTGGATCGGGTGGTGCTGGAACCGCTGCGATTCCCGGGTAACCTGCAGCAGGCGATAGACAAGACACTGCGCGGAAAATATTCGTTCGAGATTGTGGACCCGGAATCCGGCGATATCGCCTGGTCGAGGAGCTTCAGCAGCATCTACGGCGAATGGGAAACGACCGCCGAGGCCCGGCGCATGAACCGCACCTTTCATGAATCACTGCGATTTCCTGTGCAAGAGAAAGAATTCGAGGTCGTCTTAAAAAAGCGCGGCGAGCAGAATCTGTTCACGGAAATATGGCGGATGTGGATTGATCCCGACGATTACCTGGTTCACCAGGAATCAGCCGCCTATGCGGAGCACGTGGTCGCGATCGAAAATAATGGCGACCCGGCAACCAAAGTCGATCTGTTGCTGCTCGGAGATGGTTACACCGCCGACGAACAGGATACGTTCCTGCAAAAAGCGCGCGAACTCACCGAACAACTGTTTGCGACCTCGCCATTCATGGAACGGCGCAGTGAATTCAACGTGTGGGCGCTGGCACCGCCGGCCGACCGGTCCGGCATATCGCGGCCATCCACCCGGTTCTATCGCGATTCCCCGGTGGGTGCGACCTATGATGCGTTTCGCAGCGAACGCTACCTGTTGACGAATGACAACAAGGCCTGCGCCGTATTGCGTCCTCGGTACCCTACGATTTCGTGGAGATCCTCACCAATAGCGACATCTACGGCGGTGGCGGCATCTATGGTCTGTTCAGCACAGCAGCCGCCAACAGCGACTGGGCCTCCTACCTGTTCATCCACGAATTCGCCCATCATTTTGCCGGGCTGGCAGATGAGTACTACACCAGTTCCGTCGCCTATGAGGCCCCGGCAGAGATCGTCGAGCCCTATGAACCAAACGTCACCGCCCTTCTCGACCCGCAGAATCTGAAATGGAAACACCGGGTGGAACCAGGTACGCCATCGCCAACACCCTGGCCCAAAGATGAATACGAAACGCATTCCCTGGCCTACCAGGCTCGGTGCGGCGACATGCGTAAGGAAAATGTACCGGAGTCAGAAATGAACAAGCTGTTCCGCGAAAACCAGGAAATTGTCGAAGGCATGTTCTCCAAAGCCGAATACCGCGAATCAATAGGCGCATTCGAGGGCGCGAATTACCAGGCGCAGGGTTATTACCGCTCGGAACTCAATTGCATCATGTTTACACGGACAACTGATTTTTGCAGGGTGTGCACGGCGGCGATCGAGCAGGTTATCGATGCATACACAAAGATCGCTAAATAGATTCAGCTGGCCTTAATGCGATCAGCGAGCTTGCGCGCGAACGGTCCACGGCGCGAGACTCTGACGCGTTCAAGATCCAGCCACGACCCGAGTGATTTCAGTTCCACGGCAAGCTGGTCGACGCTGTGATCCTCAGCGATGTTCTCTTCTTTATGGGTGGCAAGTACCAGAAGTTCCCCTGCCTTGCGGTCCGCTTTCAGGTCAACCCGTGCGACGATCCTGTCATCCAGCAAGTACGGCAACACGTAATAACCCCATTTGCGTTTGTTCGCCGGTACATAGATCTCGATGCGATAGTGGAAATCGAAAAGCCGCTGCGCTCGTGGTCGGAACCAGACCAGCGGATCAAAGGGTGACAACAGCGATGAGCAGGTCAATTTACGCGGTGTGCGTGCCCCTTTGGCGAGCAAGCCCGGTTCCTTCCATCCCTCCACTGCGACCTGGCAAACGTCACCGGCCTCGACCAATTCCGCCACTCTTGGGGCGGCTTCGCGCGGCGACATCCGGTAGTAGTCCGCGAGGTCGCGCAGCGTCGCGATGCCGCACGATTCGGCCGCCAGGCGCAGCAGCTCTCGTTGCGCATCGTTGCGGGAGACACGTTTGTCGAGATGGTGTGCGTCAATAAGACGCTCAGGAAGATCGTAAACCCGCTGGAAGTTGGGCAGCCGGTCCGCCACCGCGACCTCGCCTGAGCCGAAGTGGCACTCCAGCGCCCAGCGTGGCAGCGATCGATGCCAGTCCCCGGGTCTGCGCTTTGGTCCCGGCAACGGTGGCAAATCCTGCGCCGTTATCGCTCCACTATTATTAATTACTTCAAGTGCTTGTCGTAGATATTTAGATTTATCTTTAAGTCTTGTGATGGGGCTGTTTGGCCACGGCCGATACTCCCGCCGCCGGTATTCCAGCAACGGCCAACGCTCCACCGGCACGATCGAGGCCTCGTGCGCCCACTGCTCGATAAATTCTCGCCGCTGGTACACCAAGTGGTGCAGGCGGGCCCGCTCATAGGCGCCAAGGCGGGAATACAGTACCAGGTAATGAGCTGGTACCAATACATTGACGAAATCGAGTTGTAGCAAGCCCATTTGCCGAATCGCACGGCGGATGTGTCGAATATCGACAGCACCTTGCGGCCGTGGCCGATCAAAACCCTGCGCTGCCAGAGCAATACGCCGTGCCTGGTCCAGCGAGATCTCTTTGCTTGTCATTTCTTGGTTAGTTGATGTTCGTTGCCGTGGCAGCAACTGAGTTCGCCGCGATGCGCAGCGTAGCCGCCGATACTAGGACATAGGCAATGGTTGCGACCCAGACCGGGCCGAAGACCTGCGGGTCGATAAGCGCACTGTGCAGCATGCCGGTCATTCCCAGCGGCAGGACGGCAAACAGTCGCAGCAACTCGAAACGGAACGCGTATGCACGTGATTCACTCAGCAAACTAAAAGAATACAAGGTGGCCCAGAGCAGCACGCACGGCAACAACACAGCCCGAGCGCCCGACTCCGCGAACAAGTTGCCGATCCACAGGACGCCAAAGGCGGTAACAACGAATTGCCAGGCCAGGTAGCGGCGCATGGCATTCCCGAGAGGCGGATTGAATTTCTGAAATGACGCGAGCTGGTGGCTCTCTTTCGGGAATTGCGCCGCGACATCCGCCGGCCGCCATCCCGTGCGCCGAATCCAGATGCCCAGTTTGTCTCTCCAGCGCCGCGTACGGACCGCGTCGAACCACAGGTAACTGTAAACCTGGATATTGGCCCAGAATGGATTCCAGTTTGCGAGTGGCTTGCGTACGCCGAAAACGACGGGTTCGTCATCGAGTTCCTCCTGGAAGGTACCGAACAGGCGATCCCAGAGAATCAGGATGCCGCCATAGTTCTTGTCGATGTAGATCTCGTTTTGTGCGTGATGCACGCGATGATTCGATGGCGTGACCAATACGCGATCAAACCAACCCAGCTTCCTGATGTGTTGCGTGTGGACCCAGAACTGGTAAATAAGGTCGATCGCGTTGACCGTCAGAAAGACCTCGAACGGCATGCCGAGCAGGAACAGCGGCAAATAGAATATCCAGGTGAACAGGAAGCCGGTACTGGTCTGGCGCAGCGCCGTGGACAGGTTGTAGTCCTCACTTTGATGATGCACCGCGTGCGACGCCCACAGTATCGAGACCTCATGACCGCAGCGATGCGCCCAGTAGTAACAAAAATCAAACGCCAGTATCGCCAGCAGCCAGAATGCGATGCCCCGCGCCGACAGGTCGAACCAGGCGGGATCGACCTCGATGAGTGCAAAACCCTGCAGCACGAAGGCCCAGATTGCGACGGGGATGAGCCGCGTGAAATATCCGATCGTGGTGCTCAGCGTGCCGGCACTCAGGCTATTGATGGCATCGCTGGTCCGATAGTAGCCTGTGCCACGCACGCGATCCACTGCAAGCTCCACCAGCAGCGCGATCAGGAAGAATGGTACGGCCAATGCGATGAGATCCATGAGTCCTGATTGTACCGAAGAGCACCAGGCATTATTAATGTAAGCTCAGCGGGTTTTTTATGCATGAAAAAGAACTGTTGATGATCAACCAGAACGAGCTCAGGATTTTGCAGGGCGCGCTCGAGACCCTGGCCGATGGCTTTTCGGACCTGCCGGATTTCGTGCCCGATTACGATTGGGCGCCGATGGCGGCCGTGTTGCAGCAGGCCGCCAAAAGAATGCAGGACAACTATCCGTACGAGCATCCCTTGTATGCGGGTCAGATGCTGAAACCGCCGCACCCGGTAGCACGCATGGCCTACGCAATGTCAATGTGGATCAACCCCAATAACCATGCGCTGGATGGCGGCCGTGCCAGTTCCGCGATGGAACTCGAGTGCATTGCTGCGCTGGGTGACATGTTCGGGCTGCAACAGCCGCTTGGTCATCTTTGCGGCGGTGGCACGATGGCGAACCTGGAAGCACTCTGGGTTGCCGGCCGGCTGCAGCCTGGCAAGACAATCGTTGCGTCATCGCAGGCGCACTACACACACAGCAGGATCAGCGAAGTACTGGGCCTGAATTTTACCTCGACTGCGGTCACCCCGGACGGGCGAATGGACGTTGCCGCACTCGAAGAACAACTGGAATCGGGCAATATCGGCACAGTCGTTGCGACGCTGGGAACCACGGGTATGGGCGCTGTCGATCCCTTGTCCGAAATCCTGGAGCTGCGTCAGAAATATGATTTTCGAGTACACGTAGACACGGCGTATGGAGGTTATTTTCATATTGCCAGCAAGTTAGGTGCCGATGCGCGACAGGCGTTCGATCGCATCCCGGAGGTCGATTCGATCGTTATCGACCCTCACAAGCACGGTTTGCAACCGTACGGTTGCGGCTGCATATTGTTTCGCGATCCCGGTGTTGGTGTTCTGTACAAGCACGACTCGCCATATACCTATTTCAGTTCTGCAGAATTACACCTTGGCGAAATTACGCTTGAGTGTTCACGAGCGGGTGCATCTGCCGTGGCGTTGTGGGCAACGCAGAAACTTCTTCCCATGATTCCCGGCGGCGAGTTTGCGCAGGCGCTGGACAAGTCATTACTGGCAGCGAGGGCGCTTTACCGGTTTCTCGATCGAAGCGATAACTATCGGGTGTTGATGGAACCGCAACTGGACATCGTCGTTTACGCCGTCAATGCCAAAGATGCGGTGGCAGCAAGCGAAAAAGCAAGCAAGGTGTTCGAGGAGGCAGCAAAGAAGGATTTGCACCTGGCGCTGGTCAATATGCCCTCAGCAATCGTCAGCCATTACTGGCCGGAACTCGAGATCAATCAGGAATCCGTTGCCTGCTTGCGTTCTTGTCTGCTGAAGCCCGAACACCTGGAGTGGATCGACGAAATTGGCGCGATCCTGGACGAAGTCGCTGCAGGCTAAGGCTTTACCAGCATAGCGCCGGCATAAAAGCAGGCGAAGCCGCCAGCAAAGGTCAGGAACAGGTAAGTGAAGGCGCCGAGCAGTACTTCCCTTTGCATGAGGGTGTTCAATTCAACAACCATGGATGACAGCGTTGTCAGGCTGCCGCAAAAACCGACTGCAAAAAGCACGCGATTCTGCTCAGTGACGATGCCGGAATGACTGAACCATTCGGCCGTGAGCATCAATTGCAACACGATGCCCATGATGAAACACCCCAGCAGGTTGGATGCGAAGGTGCCGAGCGGAACGATGACGATTCTGTGCGCGAACAACAGGGTCATGCCCAGCCGCGTCATGGCGCCAAGTGCACCGCCTGTTCCGACCAGCAGGAATGATACGACAACCGCGCGCATTACTGTTCGCGCCTGCGAATCATGAGGCGCACAGCCTGGTGGCCGCGTCCCGGTATTCTGCTTCCATGCGATCGACGAGGTCGGCGACCGACGGAATATCATCGATGGTGCCGACCCCCTGCCCGCCACCCCAGATGTCGCGCCATGCCTTGGCTTTTGTAATGCCACCACCGCCGAAATTCATCGTGCGGAGTTCCCCTTCAGGTAAATCGTCCGGATCGAGTCCCGCATTGCTAATGCTGCCTTTCAGGTAGCTGCCGTGCACGCCGGTGAACAGGTTGGTGTAGACGATGTCGGCCGCGGCACTGTCGACAATCATCTCCTTGTAAGCCGAGGGTGCATTAGCTTCCTTTGTGGCAATAAAACGCGTGCCAAGATACGCCAGGTCCGCACCCATCGCCTGCGCGGCGAGCGCGTCATTACCGCGACTCATACTCCACGATAAAATAATCGTCCCGTCAAAAATTTCGCGCACCTCTTTGACCAGCGCGAACGGGCTGGTCGTTCCCGCATGCTCGCCGGCACCGGCGCATACCGTGATGATGCCATCGACGCCCTGATCGATTGCCTTGCGTGCGTGACGAATATTAATGACATCATGAAATACGACACCGCCGTAGCCGTGCACAGCAGCGACGACTTCAACCGGCGGACGCAGGCTCGTAATAACGATCGGCACCTTGTACTTGACGCACATTTCCACGTCATGCTGGAGCCGGTCATTGCTCTGGTGTAACGATCTGATTGACGGCAAACGGCGCGACGGTAAGTCCGGGATTTGCACTTTGATACGCCACCAGCTCCTCGCTTATTCGGGCCAGCCATTCATCGAGCATCGATTCAGGACGGGCGTTGAGTGCTGGAAACGCACCAACGATTCCTGCCTTGCACTGAGCAAGGACCAGTTCGGGTCCGGAAACGATAAACATCGGCGCTCCGATCAGCGGAATTCGCAAATGACCCTCCAGTGAGGCCGGCAATGACATGCAAATCTCACTAAACCTTCATAAAACTGGCTTCGCAATCAGCGACGAGCGAGTCGTCGCTGGCCAGCCTTGCCTCTCCCCTGAGGACGATCAGCCGCTTGCGTTCATTTTCGATCCAGCCCCGTAATCTGATGGCCTGACCGACCTGCAGTGCCCTCCGGTACCTGATCTCGCAGCGCGCAGTGTGCGCCTTGATGTTTTGCAGATAGAGCACGTTGGCCATCACATCGTCGAGGGCGGAAAAAATGATGCCGCCATGCACGGTATTCTCATAGCCAACATGATTTTCGCCGGCGGTGAATTCAGCGCTACAAATTCCGTCATTCAGGGTAAATTTTATCTGCAGACCGATTGGATTGTCCGGGCCGCATGCGAAACACAGTGTCGCAGCTTCGATTGCTACATCATTTCCCAATAGTTTTTCTCCTGTCCCGTTCCTGGATCATTTCCGGATACTCCGGTATCCAGCGGTAGTCATCAATACGATTACGATATTCATGGTCGCTGATATTGTCAGCCACGCCATCTTCGATTGCCTGGTGGCCAACCGCTAATGCGATATCGCCGCAAATGTCCCACAGCCTCGAGACTTCCGGCATCAGGCAGCGCGACGACAATTCCTCGGCGCGGATGCAGTTGGCCAGCGCATGGGCGGCGGCGCTGATCATCGCGTCCGTTACCTCGGTTGCCCCGCTGACGATCGTGCCGAGACCGATGCCCGGAAAGATGAATACGTTATTGGCTTGCGCAATTCGTTGCCTGCCGCCGCGCATCTGCACGTCATCAAACGGACTGCCGGTCGCAACCAGTGCACGGCCTTCGGTCCAGCGCAAGATGTTCTCCGGCGTTGCCTCACTGATCGCCGTGGGATTCGACATTGGTAATATCACCGGCACTTCAGTTGCACCCGCCATGGCGCGAATCGCCTCTTCATCGAATGCCCCACCCTGCCCTGATGCCCCAATCAGCACGGTCGGTTTGTAGGCAGCCACCACTCGTTGCAGGACCTTGCGTTGTGCATCGTTCAATTCGAGACTCGCGGCCAGCTCTTCCGGCCAGGCGAGTTCTTTCTTGTATTCGTCGAGTTCGCGTCCTGCACTGATTACGCCGCGGCTGTCCATGACCAGCACCGCTGTCCGCAAATCGGCACCCGTCAGGCCGCTACGTTGCAGTTCGCTGGTGATCTGCCGCGCAATGCCGAGACCGGCTGCGCCGGCGCCGTAAATGAGGACGCGGTCGTGTGTAATCTTTCTCCCGGTAATGCGGCTGGCAGCCAGCATGCAGGCGAGCGCCACCGCACCCGTGCCCTGGATGTCGTCGTTAAATGACGGAACCTTGTGCCGGTACCGGTCCATGATCGCCAGTGCATTGTCTTTGCGGAAGTCTTCCCACTGGATGACAACTTCCGGAAAGACCTTTCGAGCTGCTCTGACAAACTCGTCGACGAGCTCCTGGTACTTTGTCCCGCGCAATCTCCGTTTTCGCCATCCGAGATAAAGCGGATCGTCAAGCAAGGTTTGATTGTCCGTGCCGACGTCGAGGCTGATTGGCAGGGTTCGTACCGGGTGGATCCCGGCACCTGCGATGTAAAGGGAAAGTTTGCCGACACTGATCGCCATGCCACCACAGCCCTGATCACCGATACCAAGAATCGATTCGTTGTCGGTGACAACCATGAGCTGCACATCGGTAAATGGCGCCGCATTTCGCAATATCTGCTCGATGCGACCGGCATAATCCGGCGTAATCCAGATGCCCCGTGCGCGGCGAAATACCCTGCTGAAATATTGCGATGCCTTGCCAACCGTCGGTGTATAGACAATCGGCATCAGCTCTTCGAGGTGCAGGCTTAAGACCTTGTAAAAAAGATGCTCGTTGCGGTCCTGCAGTGCGGCCAGACCGATATGGCGGCCGACCGGGTCCTCGTTGAACATGATTGTCTTGAAGACGCGCGCTGCCTGGGTGTCGATGTTGTTGCTCTGCGACGGCAGCAATCCGTCGAGCCTGAATCGTTTCCGTTCTGCCCTGGAAAATCCCGTGCCTTTATTGTACAGCGGGAAACGAAGCAAAGAGGTGCCGCGCATAGGCACCTTCAGTTGATAACCGTCCCTCGTTCGCCTGAGATCGAATTTTTCCAATTTGTTTCCGGGACAAGCTAGGGAATTTGTTCGTTGATAATTATTGAGACTTCGCTCGACTCCGCCGTCGAGATAATCTGTTGGCCGAACCAATCACCCGATTGCGCTATCGGCTGCCCCGACATCGAAACACGCGCGATGATTTCGAGTCGCGCAAACCCGGAGGGCACTCGCCCCGGGATCATGGCGTCGGCATCGCCGATTGCTACGTAAGCAGGCAATTCAGCCGCCCGCCGTCGTACAGCGGCAATCGGTGGGGATGGCTGCGCCGGATCGCGGGCAATGATGAACACGGTTGAATCCGCCTGGACCGCATTGATTGCAGACTCCCCCAGTGAAACCCTGACAGTCACAACATCGCCTCCGGTCGCTTCCGCGACCGCCGGCGCCGGGCCGCGTAACTCCGCAATCTGTTGCCGAAGTATGTCCTGAATTCTCTGTGGCGGCGAACTCGCGAGCAGCTTCTCCCAGCGCTGTGCGGCAGTTTCCTTGTCACCGCGCTGTACAGCGGCCATGCCGGCATAGAAGAGCGCCTTCTGGTTATTGGGCGCAATCGCCAATGCGTTGTCGAACAGTTCACTGGCGCGTCCGCTCATTCTCTGTTCGTCGCCGAGCAGTATTACCTCACCAAGATCCGCCAGCGTCTGCCCGTTGCGGCCTCCCTCGATTTCGACGGCGCGTTCGAAGGCGGTCACCGCTGCCTGGAAGTTTCGTATTTGCAGATACGACCGCCCCAGCATTTTCCATCCTGCCAGGTCATCCGGGTTCTGCTGCAGCCTCCGCGCCAGCGAATTCACCATCTCCTCGACACCGGGCATGGCGTCCGGCTGCGGTGCCCCTGCGCCAGGCGTTCCAATCCGGCTGTACACAAAAATGGATATCAACAGCACGATCACCATTGCTGACGTCGATTTTGCAGAGAGCCGCTGTTCTTTCCTGTACAACGGCAGCGCGATCACAAGGACAGCGGCGAGCAGCATTGTGCCGAGTAATGCGTACAGCATCGTCAGCTTTTCAGCGCGTCATCGTCGATCGGCATTTTCATCCGATCACGCACGACCCTGACGATGACGAATGCACCAATGCCAAGCAGCATTGCCGGTGTGATCCACAGGATCAGGGTGCGGCCACTCTTGCGCGGGTTGTAGAGAACGAAATCTCCATAGCGAGCTACCAGGAAATCAGCGATCTCTGCATCGGTCATTCCTTCCGTCATCATGCGCCGAATCTCCCGTCGCAAATCGGCGGCGAGGAAGACGTTTGAATCCTTGATGGTTTGATTCTGGCAAACGAGGCAACGGACTTCGGAAATGAGGTTTTCATACCTTGCCTGCATCTCGGGGTCCTCGAACGCCGCGCCCGTGTCGATGGCCGAAGCAGTCAGGGAGATCAACAACGCAACGAAAAAAACCAGCACCCGTTTCATCGTGTCGCCCCGGTTTGTGCGGCAATTCTCGGCATGAATTCACCTTGCCAGGTCGCCTCGTTCATTGGCCCGACATGTTTGTACATCACATTGCCACCAGCGCCGATCAGGAAGGTCTCCGGCGCTCCGTACACACCCCAGTCGATGCCAACTCGCCCATCTTCATCATAGGCAGAAGCAACGTACGGATCACCCAGCTGCTGCAGCCAGGAAAGCGCTGCGTCCCGGTCGTCCCGCCAGTTGATACCGTAGATCGGAATTTCGTTGCGACCTGCCAGTTCCAGCAAGTACTCGTGTTCTGTCCGGCAACCGGCACACCAGGTGGCCCAGATGTTCACCAGGACCATCTGCCCTGCATAGTCCGTGCTGCCGGTGGTCAACAGGGGATCCATCACGCGCGGCAACTCGTATTCAGGTGCCGGCTTGTCAATCAGGGGTGAGGGCAATTTCGTCGGGTCCCGATCCAGCCCGGCCGCGAAAATACCGATCATGATCACAAACGCGACGATCAGTGCGATATAGCGAGCCATCAGGCCGGCTCCTCGCGCAGCGCAGCAGTTCCTTCGCGCGCCGTAGCCTGCAAGCGATATCGCCGGTCACTGGCGGCAATCAGGCCGCCAAATGCCATGATCAATGCGCCCAGCCAGATAAAGCGGATCAGTGGTTTGTATTGCAGGCGCATGCTCCAGGCATCGTTACCCAGCGGATCCCCGAGGGCCACAAACAGGTCCCTGTTCCAGCCGGCATCGATAGCGGCCTCGGTCATCGGACTTTGCTGCACGAGATAGGTGCGTTTCTGCGGCCTGAGTTCCGCAACGAATTTACCGTCTTTGCGTATTTCGATTTCACCCTCCAGCGCCTGGTAATTCGGTCCCTGCACATTATTGAGATCGGTCAGCTTAAAGCTGTAGCCTGCGACCTCGACCGTTTCGCCCGGACGCACACTGAGATCCGCCTCGACGGTAAATGCCGAAACGATAGTGATGCCGAGTGTGAACATGCCGACACCAAAATGTGCCACCGACATGCCCAGCGCCGATCGGCTGATGCCCGGCGTGCCCGGCGCGCGGCGCCACGAGCGAAGCGGCTGCAGCAGCGACACCGTCATGATCCAGAAACCGGCGATGGCTCCAACACTCACAAGGAGCCCGAAGCGGCCGTAAAAGACAGTCGGCACTGCGATCCCGGCGACGATAGCGATGGTGCCGGGAATTTTTAGCTGGGCGAATAACGCCCCGAAAGCCTGGCTGCGCCAGGCGGTATGCATGCCGACGCCGATCAGCAATGTAAGCGGCAACATCGGCAGTGCGAACGCGAATTCGAACCATGGCGGGCCGATGGAGATTTTGCCCCACTCGAACACGTCGTACAGCAAGGGCGCCAGCGTTCCATACAAAATCACGGTGCAAGCGATGACCAGCAGCACATTGTTTAACAGCAGGAACGTTTCACGCGACAATGGACGGAAACCTGCCGCTGAATCCATACCTGGCGCCCGCCACGCGTAGAGAATCAGTGCGCCGCCGATGACAATCCCTAGGAAAATGAGAATGAAGAGCCCGCGCGCCGGGTCCGTGGCGAATGCGTGCACCGATACCAGGATGCCGGAACGAACCAGGAACGTGCCCAGCAGGCTGAGTGAAAAGGCCGAGATCGCCAGCAGCAAAGTCCAGCTCTTGAACAAGCCGCGTTTTTCGGTAACCGCGAGCGAATGTATGAGGGCAGTGCCCGCGAGCCACGGCATGAACGACGCATTTTCCACCGGGTCCCAGAACCACCAGCCACCCCAGCCCAGCTCGTAATACGCCCACCAACTACCCAGCGCGATGCCGACCGTGAGAAACATCCAGGCCCAGATCGTCCACGGCCGCGTCCAGCGGGCCCAGGCCTGATCCAGGTGGCCGGTCAGCATTGCCGCGATGGCAAATGCGAACGCCACCGAGAAACCGACATAGCCGGTGTAAAGAATCGGCGGGTGGATGGCGAGACCAATGTCCTGCAACAGCGGATTCAAATCTGCGCCGTTAGCCGGGGCAGGAATAAGCCGCTCGAACGGGTTGGATGTGAGCAAGGTAAACAACAGAAATCCGAAACTTAACAGCCCGAGCACGCCGATTACCCGCGCGGACATCGCTCGCGGTAATTCCGAGCTGTATCGGGCGACCGCGACTGTCCAAACGGCGAGCAGCAGGATCCATAACAACAGCGATCCCTCGTGCGCACCCCAGACAGCCGCGATCTTATACACATCGGGCAAAGCGCGATGTGAATGATTGGCGACGTAAAGTACCGTGAAGTCGCTTTGGAGAAATGACCACGCCAGGCAGGCGAAGGACACGGCAACGAAAACCAGTTGTCCGACTGCCGCTGGTCCGGCAACGGACATCAGCGCTGCATCGTTTCTGTGCGCGCCGATGAGCGGCATCACACTCTGGCAGACCGCCAGTGACAGCGCCAGGATAAGCGCGAAATGACCGATCTCGGGAATCATTGCTGTCCGGTTTCCGCATCCAGTGCGGCTTCCTGCGCCGCCGCGTGTTTGGCGAGCGTTTCTGCGACTTCAGGCGGCATGTAATTCTCGTCATGCTTCGCGAGAACCTGGTCCGCAATAAACCGGCTACCATCATCGTCGAGGCGGCCGTGCGCAATGATTCCCTGGCCCTCCCTGAAGAGATCGGGAAGGATGCCGTCGTAGTAGACCACCAGTTGCTCATTGAGGTCTGTCAACGTGAACTCGACCTCGAGTTCGCCGGGTACGCGTGTGACGCTGCCCTCAACCACCAGGCCACCAACCCGAAAATTGCGATCTTTCGGCGCGTTGCCTTTCGCGACCTCTGAAATCTCGATGTAGAACATCAGGTTTTCCTTAAACGCCTGCAGCGTCAGTATGCTTGCTATCACCAGACCTGCTGCAGCAAGTCCTACTGCAAGCATGCGTTGTTGCCTCGGTTTCATTGTTCTGACTCCATCGCCTTGATGCGGACCCTGAGGTCACTCAATACAATTCGGTGACGGCGGCGCGCCTGCAGCACGCAAATGATCAGCACCACCGCTGTGATGCCGAATGAGCTCCACACATGTGCACTGTATTTGCCCATCATGAAGATTTCCATCAGGCAGCCTCGCCGGCCGGCATGATCAGGTCGCGTACCCACCGGGTGCGACGTTCACGGTGCAGGACTTCGGTGCGTACACGGGCCAGCAGCAGCGCCGCAAACAACAGCGCAAAACCGAGGATCATTGCCAACAGCGGGTACAGCATGTCCGGATGCATCGCCGGCCCTCCTGACTTGAGCAGGGTCGATCCCTGGTGCAACGAGGTCCACCACTCGACCGAAAAGTGGATGATCGGGATATTGACGGCACCGACCAGGGCCAGCACTGCACTTGCCTTGTCTGCCTTGGCGGTATCGTCGATCGCCGCACGCAAAGCCATGTAGCCGAAATACAGGAACAGCAAAAGTAACTCCGATGTCAACCTTGGATCGCCCCATTCCCACCAGGTTCCCCACATCGGGCGTCCCCAGATAGAGCCTGTGATCAGCGCCAGGAAGGTAAACCAGGCGCCCAGAGGCGCCGCGCCGGCAGCGACCGCATGCGCGAGTTTCATGCGCCAGATCAGGCCGATGCCAGCGCCAATGGCCATGACCATGTAGGCCGACATCGAAATAAAGGCCGCCGGAACATGCACATAGATGATGCGAAATCCATCATTCATTTCCTCATCCGCCGGTGCATAGAACAGGCCGGCGACGGAGCCGTAGGCGACGGCCAGCAGCCCGGCGGCATAGAACCATGGAATCATTCTGGCCGAGATGCCATAGAAGTGTGGCGGTGATGCCAGTTTGTGCAGGAAACTCCACATATTCGTATCTTACTCATTGCTGATCTTCAGCGCCGCCGCCGTCGCGAATGGTGCGAGGGTTAAAGCCAACATGCAATAGGCAGCCAGAAAGTAAATGCCGGCGGCGTAAGGGTCGCCTGTTGCCGCCAGCGACACGGTTCTGGCACCGAATATCAGGACTGGCATCGCCAGCGGCATGATCAGCAGGCTCAGCAGCGCGTTACCGCGATTGAGGCCGACCGTCAGAGCCGCGCCGATCGCGCCCAGCAGGCTTAGACTGACGGTGCCTAATGCCAGGGTCAGCATCATGACGCCGACGATGTCAGCGGGCATGCGGTAGCTCACTGCAATCAATGGCGATACCAGCACCAGTGGCAAGCCACTGAGCAGCCAGTGCGCTGCTGCCTTGCCCAGCCCAAGCAACGGCAAAGGCTGCGGGCTCAATATGATCTGGTCGAGGCTGCCGTCTTCGAAGTCGCTTAGGAAAAGGCTGTTGAGGGACAGTAAAGTCGCTAGCAGCGCCGCGACCCAGACGACCCCCGGTCCGTTCAACATCAGTTGTTCCGGGCTGGGAGCTGCCGCCAGCGGAAACAGGGAGGCGACCATTGCAAAGAAGAACAACGGGTTCAAAACGTCTCCCGGACGTTTCCAGGCCAGCAATAGATCGCGCCGAACGATGGCAATAAAACCTTCCATCAGTCCGGGCAATTGGCGATCCTGCCCGCTCATTGCAGCGTAACCCGCTGGGTTGGGGCGGCAATATCAACCGCCTGGTGAGAGGCTGCTACGCACAGGCCACCACCCGCCAGGTGCTCTGATATCAGCTCGGCGACCAGCGCCTGACCCGCCTTATCCAGGTAGGTGAATGGCTCATCCATGATCCACAAGCGGGCGTTCGCGAGCAGCATGCGGGCCAGTGCAACCCGTCGCTGTTGCCCTGCCGACAGGTAGCGGAATGGCAGGCTGGTTAACGGAGCGAGGCTCAGCCTCTCGATAACCGCCGCGGTTTTTTCCATCGAACAGGAGCGCAAAGCAGATTCGAACTGCAGGTTTTCAAGCAGGTTCAATTCGCCCTTGAAGCCTACGCGATGTGATAACCACACGAGATCCGAGCGGAACCCCTGGTAGGCGTCGAGAATCTTCTGTCCGTCCCAGGTGATGTACCCGCTTTCGAAGTCCAGCAGGCCTGCAATGCCCCTGAGCAGGCTCGTCTTACCGCTGCCGTTGACACCCTCAACAAACAACAATTCGCCGCAATTCAGCGCAAAATTCAAGCGCTGAAACAGGCAACGGTCGCCGCGCAGCAGGCAAAGGTCGTTCCCCGAGAGTAATTCAGTCAAGGTCTTAGCACTCCCTGACTGGCGTCCAAGACAAATCGTGGAGCCTGAAAATTCATTGCAAATACATTTAAATCAATAAGTAATAAATGTTTTAGAAGGTGACTTCTGCAAAACGTATGTGTCTCTTTGATCTATAAGGAAACAGTCCAGAGTGGTTTACAAAACGTTATGACCAATCGTAGACTAGTGCTCTAGTTACTTTTCAACATCAAGAACACCAAGAAAGTAACTGTATCAGAATGATAATTTACAACTGACACCGGGTTCAAAAAGATGGAATTAGGTGCTGCCGGGCTGCAAGAACAGCCATTCCGGATGCATGGGCGACCGCTGGTTTTTGTGGCCTACGCCGGACAGCAAGCAGCGTTCGATTACCTTGAACGGACTTGCAGCCACCCACACGGACTTGGGCTTTTCCAGGGTCCCCCGCTCTCCGGAAAATCCACACTGCTTCACCAGTTCGCCGAACACAAGTTGCCGGACACCGAAGTCGCCGTGGTAGACGGCGCAGGCCTGAATTCAGCCGCCCTCCTGCAGGCGGCATTACGCCAGTTCGGCTACGACCTCGAATTCAGCTCGGTCAACGAGCTGCTCAACATGCTCAAGGTTTTCGTGCAGCAACAGACGGCCGCGGGACAGGCACCGCTCTTGATCATCGAGAACATGCATGAAATGAATCCGAGTGCACTCCGCGTGCTGTGCGAACTGGCCGAGCTCAAGGTGAGGCACCATTTCGCGCTGCGGCTGGTGCTGGCCAGCGACCACTCGATGGCCTCGATCGTTGCTGCGCCCGCGATGAACGGCATTTCGAAGCGCCTGCCCGAACCCTTTTCCCTGGGACCGCTGAGCCAGCGTGAAACCACCGATTACCTGCACGCGAAGCTGCGGGCTGGCGGCTGTTTCGATCCTGAAAACGTACTCCCCGACGACGTATGCGATGAACTCCACGATGCCTCTGGCGGCTGGCCCGGGATCGTTGATCGGCTGGCGATTCTTGCATTGGACAGCGCCGAAAATTGCCCGATCAGGGCGGATCAGATCGAACGTCTGGAACTGCCGAATTGCACCGAGTTTGATGCCGGGGAGACGGTAGCGGATGACGACGCCGAAAAAATCGGTCCGCCAAATCTCTTTCTCACGCTCAATGGCAAGACCTTGCGTGAAATGACGATGGATCAACCGCGACTCATGGTCGGTCGTGCGCAACACAATGACCTCTGCATCAACAGTACCTACATCAGCCGGCATCACGCACTGTTGGTGAAATTCGGGTCGGCTACTTTGCTAATGGACCTGAACAGTACCAATGGTACCTTCGTCAACTCCCGCCGCGTATCGAACCAGGTAATGGTCCACGAAGACATCATCAGCCTCGGCAATCATCGCATCAAGTTTATCGATCCAAACGCGAAGGAGCGCGCTGTGCTCGAGGGCAGCGATTTTGCCGATACCGTGATCATGAAAGACCTGTCAGGCCTGCAAAAAATGCTCGCCGGGGGAAACACGACACAGTTGCCGGTGCCGCCCGAGCTTGCTGTCGGTGACCACCAGCAGTAAGCAGCCCGCAGAAAATTTCCGTCTAATCCCTGTCTCCGCGAATGACCGACAGCGGCAGCTGATGCTGCGGCACCAGCGTCTGCCGAAAATAATTTTCCTTGAAGTGCTTGCGACACATTGAAACGTAGCGGTCATTGCCGCCGACCTCGACCTGCGAACCCTGAGTGACCGCGTTGCCATCCTGGTCGAGCCTGATCACCATCGTCGCCTTGTTGCCGCAAAAACAAATCGCTTTCAACTCTTCGAGATTATCCGCCCATGCCAGCAGATATTTGCTCCCCGGAAACGGCTCGCCCTGAAAATCGGTTCTGATGCCGTACGCAAGCACCGGGATATGCAACTCATCGGTAACTTCGCCAAGTTGAAACACCTGTTCCTTGCTTAAGAATTGCGCCTCATCGACCAGGACACAATTGAGCGGTTGTTCTTTGGTTCTGCCGGCAATGAGCTGGTAAAGGTCATCGGTGGAGTTAAAGGTCGTCGCTGTGGACTCGAGGCCGATCCTCGAGGTCACTTTGCCGATGCCGTGACGGTCATCCACATCGGGCGTCAGGATCAGCGTATGCATGCCCCGCTCCCGATAATTATAGCTGGACTGCAGCAAGGCCGTGGACTTGCCAGCGTTCATCGAGGAGTAATAAAAATACAGCTTTGCCATTCCTGTATCCTAACCGGTGACCCACTGCCCTGCATCCCCGGAGGCGTCGTGCGCACAGTATTCCTGTCAATGTTGGTTGTGTGGCTGTTCATGTCACCGGCTCACGCCTGGCACGAAGCCGGCCACAAAATGACAGCGAGGATAGCCTTTAACCTGCTAGGCGCGGAACAGCGGCAGCAGGTTGCAGGGGTATTGAGGGCGCACCCGCGATTCAGGAAAGACTTTGCTGCCGCAATGCCAGAAGAAATCGCAAACGGTTCCGAGAGAGAGAAAAACCGGTGGCTGTTCGAACGCGCCTCAATCTGGCCGGATCTTGTTGCCAACTTCAGCGAGGCAGTTCAGACCCGCTATCTTCGCGGTACCTGGCATTACATCAATTTGCCGGTGTACCTTACGGGGAAGGACGAAAAAGAGCTCGCGAATAATCTGCAGCAAAACCTGTCAATGGAGTTTGCGCCACCGTTGCGACAAAATTTAAATATCGTCCAGGCGTTGAAAGGAAATCTGCTCATCTGGCGAGACACATCTGCTGCAAATGCGGACAAGGCTGTGGCGCTTTGCTGGATCCTGCATCTCACCGGAGATTTGCACCAGCCGTTGCACAACGTGGCACTGTTCAGTCGTACGTATTTTCCAACAGGCGATCGCGGTGGCAACAGCATTGCCATCAAACGCAAGGATGGGGTCACCAACTTGCACGCGGTCTGGGATGGCCTGGCGAACCGCTTTGACAAGCTTGCGCCGGATGAGAATACGAAAGAGTTGCTGGCAAATGATGATGTTCATTTACAGTCGATAAATGGCTGGGCGCGTCATCACCGCAAGATGGCGATGGAGTTGGTGTATACAGGTGAAGTCAAAAGGAAATTGCTCAAGCAGGTTGCGAATCAGCAGAACCCCGAAATAAGCCTGTCGGCAGAGTACCTGTCCACCGCCTGTCAGGTCGCCAGGCCCCAGGTAATTATTGCAGGTCACCGAATCGCAGCGTTAATGACGCATTAGCCAGGCAAATTTTCCACCTTTAAAATGCCACGTGCAAATACCCTATCACTGACCTGTGTGGCTCGCGCTTACCTTGCCTGCTTGTGCCTCTATCTCGCTTGCCCTGCGGATGTTTTGGCGAGTGTGGATATTTGCCAGGACCCGGCCACCTATTCCAACCTGTCCCTCGCTTTTGACAACCACAGCGCGTCCACGATTGACAATGGTCCCGGCACGATTGACCAGGAAAACCGCAAGCTCGATTTGCTGATCAAAACCGCCGGCGACAAGCTGTTATTTGGTGCCGGACACCGTTATACGATCTTCGATGTTGAAGCATTGCAGCCGGCGACAAACGGGCATCTGCATACGTTTTTCCTGCCACTGCACAAACTGAGTGGAAATGATCGCCGCAGTTTTCGTCTCAGCATCGCACCGGCATTTTCGGCGTCTTCCAACGTCTTCAACAAGCTCGGCAAATACTCGGGTGACGCCCTGCAGGTTTTGGCAGCACTGGTTTGGAGCAGGCGCTTGTCTGATCGCATGAGTCTGCGCTTTGGACTTTGCGGCGATCACCGTTTTGGCGACTACCAGGTATATCCTCTGGTCAGTGTGCGTTGGCAACCCCATCCCGACTGGAGCGTGCAGTTGGGTTTCCCCACCTCAAAGCTGAGCTACCAGGTCTCGGCACGTGCAACTTCCATGATCCGGATCATGCCCGATGGCAACGAGTGGTTCGTCCTGGATAAGAGTCGTGCCAATCACTCGAAGTTTATTTACGAGGCGTACGCACTTGAGTGGGCATTCGCCTGGGAGGTGCGCAAGAGCTTTGCTATCACGGCCACCGTCGGCCGGCAATTGCACAATCGATTTGAAATGACGTTGCTTGATAAAAGCCGCGTGCGCCTGTCCAGCCAACCGGTTACTCGAGTCGGCGCTGCTTTGGAGTGGCGTTTCTGACAAGACCGGGATTTGATAGCAGCCGGGAATGGCAAAGGCCTCCTGCGAAACGATCGTAGCAGCCCGCTCCAGCGGGCGATTAACATGTTTTCAACGAATGAATTTGCCTGACAGTCTTGCTAGCGATTGACGCCAGGGTTTCGTAGATTTTCTTTGTGGGACAGCAGTGATCCGCTACCTTTTTACAACGAGACTCGCTTACCTGAAAAACCAGCGTGCTCCAATTGTGACGGCATCCGAGTCACCTGCAAACTCAAGGCTCACCCCTGCAGAGATTTGCTCGGTGAAATAATAGTCTCCTGCGATCTCAAGGTAGGTATCGCTATTATCAAGATTAACGTGGTTAACCGATCCACGTATTTCGAACTGAGGTGCCAGAAAACCGCGAGCGCCTGCCGAGATCGCAATTCCACTGTCGTCTGAGCTGCCGCCCGGAGTATCAATGTCGGTCCGGACGAAACGCAGCGTGGTCACCAGGTCGTATTCATTTGCGTAGCGCCAGACGTAACCGCCGCCGATTTCCACGGTGGTTGAATCAACGTTGTTGTTGAAGTCATACGACGACAAGCCACCGACTATCATCCAGTTGTTGTTCAGCTCATACGAGAGATTAAAACGAAATCCATCGCCGCCACGATCATCAAGATCGACGAAACGCAGCTCTGCGTAGGTATAACTAAGGCCAACTTCCTGTTCTTCGGCTGACTGCGCAATGGCAATACCGTGCACAAGCAGGCCAGCAAAAACAAATAGCATCTTCATCGATCTCTCCTGAATGTTGCTCGCACCAAAGCGGGCGAAGTGGGCTTGGCCGTCAAACGGCGCGGATGTTAACCGTCCCTTTGGCCACCTGTCTAATCACATATATGGATACCGTGGCGCTTTCACAACAAGTGGTTCAGGGCCTTGTTTTGTTGTCAATTTTTGTCATCAGTGAAGTGTCTCTGTTTGGCGTCAGTCGCTGAAACAGTCCTGACGATTGCGCAAAAACAAAAAGGAATCACTCAGGGCCAGGGATGGCCAATCCAATTAAACTAAGGGGGTTGGATTCAATTATGTTCTGGTGCCCGGGGCGGGAGTCGAACCCGCACGACCTTTCGGTCAACGGATTTTAAGTCCGGTTTTGCAACAAATCTGCGCGAAGCCAGACAAGACGAAACTAGACATATCAATTAGTTATCTTGTTTCGTCTTGTCCATGTTTGTGCCGTTTTGCGTGCGCTGTGCGACAAATTTGCGACAAATCCCCTACTCTACTATTTGATTTGAGTCCATAAGCTGCCGGGTCAAATTGCCGACGCTGGCAGGTGCCTACAAAGTGTGGTAGCGGGGGCGCGTTTGCAGAAAACGTCAATTTATACGCAGAGCCCTTTCCACTAGTATCAAGTGGGTAACAATTACGAAACGGGCCGGAGGGGTGCCTTAACACCTCAACGGCCCTAACCACAGCCAGCAACGAGGCTGCTGACGATGGCTGACAGCGATGCTATCAGAATAAAAGGCACGATTGCCCTAACGGGTGGTCGTGCTTTTTTGTGCCTGCCATCCACTCATTCGACGTCCGCTTTACCCCCGAAAGCGGACCTTTAGCTACAGGATCCGTAGCAGCATAATATCTGCACATTTATCCCATACTTGAAGCAAGCAATTTGATAGCCACCACCGGGCTAGCATGAAATATTTGTGGACGTTATTCGATCCCCTGTAACTGTGCCGCTGATTCTGCAATTTCGCACTATTGATTTGACGTACTGGTCCAGTCCTAGCATGGATTGCGGTCTGAATTGATGATCCCGAACAGATTGTTGAATCATGGCATTCAAGCCGACAATATCTGTAGCGTGTATCACCGTAATTTCTTTTTGAGTTACCTGCTCGCCAGCCGACATCTCTTGAGCATAAGTAGTTGACGTCATCTGAAGCGCAACCAGCGACCAAACACCCAACACGAGTGCCCCGATAAAGAAACGATCTATTTGCCTCATAACTTCCTGCCTCGCCCTTGTGAATATCCGGCATTGTCCCAACCGGAGCAGCGAATCTCCAAATATTGTCTAGTTATAGAGCAAGCAATATGTGTATGAGCAAGCCATCCTCTGGCCATGCTCACTGAAATCTACGTAGAAGCCCTATTGGTTGATGAGGACCTAGCTGACCAAGTTTGGGAGGCTTGGGATAAGGGGAGATTGATGATGACCTGGCTGCGATCATCTGGTGGTGTATATTTGTCGAAGGCGCTGTTGCCAACGCGAATTATGACTTCATTTACAAGACAAGCCCCAATCACTGGCGCCAGTGAGCTAAACCGTTAGGTG
>Ga0209988_10000517_pt1 | contig 24061 bp, 22 predicted proteins | sample N075metaG_FD_183115 | JGI IMG/M metagenome (GOLD analysis project Ga0209988, IMG submission 183115) | Deep subsurface microbial communities from Kermadec Trench to uncover new lineages of life (NeLLi) - N075 metaG (SPAdes) (version 2) | ecosystem: Environmental > Aquatic > Marine > Ocean trench... | reverse complement strand
GGTCGTCGGCGAGCTCCTGCGCTGATTCGTAGCGGTCGTAAATTATCTTTTGCATTGCCTTGGTAACAATCTTGACGATGTGTACGGGAATGTCGGGTTGCAGTTCGAGCAACGGCTCGGGGTCCAGGTTGCCGATCTTGTAGATCAGCGAATCGAGATTGCTGGCTTTATAAGGAGCCTGGCGTGCGAGCAACGCATACATCGAAGCGCCTAGTGAGTAGATATCAGATTGAGCCACCAGGCGCTTTTCCTCGGACAGTTGCTCGGGGGGCATGTACATCGGTGAACCTAATACATAGGTGTCATGTTGCTCCATACCCATATCGATATGGGCAATACTGAAATCCATGATTTTCACCTCACCATCGTGACTGAGCATGATATTACCGGGTTTAAGATCGCGGTGAATTACGCCTTGCCGGTGTACATAATCGAGCCCCTTGGCACACTGATAGATGACATCGACCACCTCATTAGGTGTCAGGTATTTATCGCCGGAAACATAATCCTGCAGGGTAACACCGTCGACATATTCCATCACAATATAATTGTAGTCATCTTCCTGGCCAGCATCATAGACACTGACTACGGATGGATGCTGCATTCGGCCGGCACTGTAAACCTCGGAAAAAAATGCTTCGCGCACTTTCTGGGTGACTTTGGGGCTCTGATCTTCCAGCGAATGGGCCACCTTGATAGCGACTGTTCGCTGCACAAAGGGATCGAAGGCCTCGTAGACTACACCCATGGAACCCCTGCCGATACGACGCTTGATTTCATATTTGGCAATTTTACGGGGGCGTTGGGATTTCTTGCTCGATGTTGATCTAGTCTTCATACCAGGGGTCTGTTGGATTTAGTGTACTGTAGTGGGGGAAAGCCAATTAGAGTCAATAATTCCTGTTGATTGAGTCGGATGGTTATTCAGGATTAACGCAATTCACAGGAAAATCCGACCAATCAGGGTATACCGCGGTAAATTTATCCTACTCCTGATGCCTTGACTGCATGGCGTCGATCAATCGCGGGTGTATGTTATCGAAGTCCCCGTTACTCATAATCACGATTTGATCACCTTTTTTGCAATCCTGTACCAGGTTTTCTATCACCTGGTCGAGGGTTTGCTTAATGATTACAAGTGTAGATGAAGATTGTGCCATTGCTTGCAAATCCCATTGCAGATTTTTATCCTCGCAGAACAATACGACATCGGCTGCCGCAAGCGAATCGGCAAATCTTGATCCGTGTACCCCCATTCTCATCGTATTCGAGCGTATTTCGATTATCGCAAACAGGCGACCACTGGTATCGTCTTTTAGCGCATTCAGGGTGAGTTCAATCGCTGTAGGATGGTGCGCAAAGTCATCGATAATACGTACGCCGTGGATCTCGGCAATTACTTCCTGGCGTCTCTTAACGCCCCCAAAAAGTTGCAGTGCTTCGATCGACGCCTGTAACGGAACACCCCCGTGTCTGGCGGCAAGCGCGGCTGCCACCGCGTTCATCGAATTGAAACTACCGGTTTGTTTCAGCTCTAATCGATACTGTTTATCTTCCTGTTGATCGATAAGCAGGTTGTCTTTGCCGAGCCTGAAATCAACGGCGTCATTGTCAGCCGCAAAGCTCAGGCAATCAGTCCAGCAACCCATCGACAGCACCTCGTCGAGCGCCTTGCTATCACCATTGTGAATAATCAGTCCGCTTGCTGGCATCATGCGCACCAGGTGGTGAAACTGGCGCTGGATGGCGGCGAGGTCGTCAAAAATATCGGCGTGATCAAACTCGAGGTTATTTAATATCAGTGTACGGGGATGATAGTGGATAAACTTGGAGCGCTTGTCGAAAAGGGCGGTGTCGTATTCGTCGGCTTCAATCACAAAAAAAGGATCGTCACCCAGACTGGCCGATTGAGAAAAATTATTGCCGATGCCGCCGATCAGGTAACCGGCATTTAATCCATTCTGGTGCAATATCCAGGCGAGCATACTGCTGGCTGTAGTTTTCCCATGGGTTCCGGCTACCGCCATCACCCAGCGATCCTTAAGCACCTGTTCATAAAGCCATTGAGGCCCCGAAATGTAGGGCAGGTTATTATCGAGGATATACTCGAATTGTGGGTTGCCACGCGTGATAGCGTTACCGATGACGTACAGGTCGACATCGGCCATCAAGCCTTCTGCATCATAGCCATCGTGTAACTGGATACCGGCCGTGCCGAGTTGCGTACTCATCGGCGGGTACATTCGAGAATCGGAGCCCGTGACCTCGAACCCGAGTTCACGCGCGAGCAGCGCTATGCCAGCCATGAAGGTGCCACAGATACCAAGGATATAAATTTTCATTAGAATAACCAGACAATCAGAAACTGATAAACCATGAAATAATTAAACGAAATCATAGCTGCTAGCAGGGTATTGATATCGAGCGCCTGTTTGAGGACCAGGGACATTACCGACAAATTCCAGAACAGGATAAGTAGCGTTGCATTTAATAAATTTCGGTTAATTTCACCGTCGCCGACGCTACCATATTCCTCGATCAGGGCTTGATAGACCGGGATGCTGACAGCACTGATAACCAAATTGATGCCTAGCAGGGCAGAAAATGATTGGGTCAGGCGGGTTAACATATTTTTCCACCTCAGCCCGGTGTAGATGAACCCTGCCAGCAGGCTTAGTTCAATCGCAATCTGCGCAATTATAGTCGAGTAGTTGTGTTGTTCGTCGACCAGAGAAAAACCGATAAGGCAATAGAAAAACAGACTGATCAGGATACTGTGAAAACCTCCAGGCAGGCGATCTGGCCCGGATATGAATAGGCACATCTGCACATAGTGCTTCAGCGATACCAGCCACTGTTTAAAATGATAGGTCATAGTTTTAACTAGCAATCAAACACAGTACATTGCCGCACGGACGTGACGAGTCCGTTGCGGTGTATGTCCGTAATGGGTTAATAGTGGGGCGAGGAACATCCTGGCCTGCATCATTACCCAGTTGAGTGTAGAACACAACAACGCATGAAGGCAGCCCAGGCATGGCATTTATTTTCAAACCGCGGGCAATCCGGTTGAAAAAACATGAGGAAAAGGATGCAGTTAGTTATAATCACGCGAATTTTTTCCTGCGTCGAAATAGATGAGCAACCAATTAACGGCTAGCGTAAGTAGCTTTCAGGATATCATCCAGACATTGCAAAACTACTGGTCGCAGCAGGGTTGCGTGATACTGCAACCACTGGATATGGAAGTTGGTGCTGGCACCTTTCACCCGGCGACATTTTTACGTGCGATAGGCCCCGAACCCTGGCGAGCGGCGTATGTGCAGCCGAGCAGGCGCCCCACCGATGGACGATATGGTGAGAATCCGAACCGCTTGCAGCATTATTTTCAGTTCCAGGTGTTACTCAAGCCTTCCCCTGATGATTTTCAGGAAATCTACCTGGGGTCCCTGCAGAAATTGGGCTTCGATACCCTGGTGCACGATATTCGGTTTGTCGAGGACAACTGGGAGTCGCCGACACTGGGCGCCTGGGGCCTGGGATGGGAAGTCTGGCTGAATGGCATGGAAATCACCCAGTTCACTTATTTTCAGCAGGTTGGCGGTCTGGAGTGCAGGCCGGTATCGGGTGAAATTACCTACGGTATCGAACGCCTCGCGATGTATATGCAGGGTGTCGACAGTATTTATGATTTGCTCTGGGCAAGGGGGCCGCAGGGCGATATTAGTTATGGCGATATTTATCACCAGAATGAAGTGGAACAATCGATCTACAATTTTGAACTGGCTGGGATAAAAGAATTGTTTGGATGGTTCGACGTCTGCGAAGCACAGGGACAAGATTTAATCAATAATAAGCTAGCCTTACCGGCCTATGAGCAGGTAATGAAGGCATCGCACGCGTTTAATTTGCTCGATGCGCGTCACGCCATGTCGGTTACCGAACGCCAACGCTATATATTGCGCCTGCGAACCTTGTCACGCGACGTCGCCCAGGTATATTTCGAGTCCCGAGAAGCGCTCGGATTTCCTCTACTGTCCGGGGTGGAAAGTGGTGAATAAGGATTGTTTGATTGAACTCGGCACCGAAGAACTGCCTCCCAGGTCGCTAAAATCCCTGTCGCGAGATTTTGCTGAACTGGTGCGCTCAGCGCTCGACGCCAGTGGTCTGGCGCCAGCCGAGGTCGAGGTATTTGCAACCCCGCGTCGACTGGCTATGCTGCTGCGTCAAGTACCCACCCAGCAGGCTGATCAGCTGGTTGAGAAACGCGGGCCGGCATTGCAGGCAGCACTAGATAAGAAGGGCAAACCCACCAGGGCCGCACTGGGGTTCGCAAAATCCTGTGGCGTCAGTTTCGACCAGCTAAGCCATCGGAAGACCGACAAGGGCAGCTGGTTGTATTTCGAAAAAACCGAAGCAGGCCTCAGTTTGTCATCGATACTACCTGCCCTGGTTGCCGATGCATTGGCCAGGCTGCCGATTCCGAAACGCATGCGCTGGGGGACGCGAAACGACGAGTTTGTACGCCCGCTAAGATGGCTGGTAATGATGATCGATTCAAAATTGGTCGAGGGCGAAATATTCGGTGTTAGTTCGGCTGCAGTCAGTCGCGGGCATCGATTCCATGCGCCGGGCGAAATCGCAATAACCCGGGCTGCAGATTACGAACATATCCTGCGTACTAAGGGACTGGTAGTAGCCAGTTTCGAGCAACGTCAATCTACGATTCGATCATTGATAATAGATAATGCTGCAAAACTGGGGGGTCATGCCAGGATTGATGAATCACTACTCGAAGAAGTGACTGCACTGGTCGAGTATCCGGTAGCAATATGCGGCGGGTTTGACCAAGAATTTCTCAAACTGCCGCAGGAAGTACTGGTGATGACGATGCAGGATAATCAGAAATATTTTGCGGTGTTCGATCAGAAAGAGGCCCTGCTACCGCATTTTGTTGCGATCGTTAATATCGACAGCAAAAGGCCAGAGGTAGTGGTCGCAGGTAACCAACGCGTGATACGTCCACGTTTCTCTGATGCACGCTTTTTTTATCAGCAGGATCAAAAGCAACCCTTGTCAAAACTCCGGCCCCGGCTCGATGAAGTCATATTTCAGGAACGACTGGGAAGCATCGGTGACAAGAGCGAACGCATTGCTGGTCTAGCCGATTATATCGCTGGCCAGTTAAAGGCCGACCGGGACCATGTCGGGCGTGCTGCACTATTATGTAAATGTGACCTGATGACTGAAATGGTGGGAGAATTTCCCAAATTGCAAGGCATCATGGGTCGCTACTACGCCCTTCACGACAAGGAGTTAAAGGGGGTTAGCGAGGCTATTGAACAGCACTACTGGCCGAGATATGCGGGTGATGATTTACCGCAGAGCAAAATCTCTCAGTGCCTGGCGCTGGCTGATCGACTGGATAGTTTAACCGGTATTTTCGCCGTGGGACAAAAGCCCACCGGTGTGAAAGATCCTTTCGCCTTGCGCCGAGCCGCGCTAGCCGTGGTCCGTATCCTGATTGAAAAATCCCTGCCGCTGGATCTGGCCGAACTGTGCCGTAAAGCGAGCGAAGGATTGGCGCAGAAAATTGATACCGATGGCGTCGAAGCTGAAGTGGTTGACTATATCTTTGATCGGCTCAGGGCCTATTACCAGGAGCAGGGTATCGGATTTGATATTGTCGACGCGGTGGCTTGCGATCGGCCGACGGTGCTGCTGGATTGCGATCGAAGAATTCAGGCCCTGAACCAGTTTCAATCGAACGATGCTGCGCTAGCCCTGGCCGCAGCAAACAAGCGCATTTCGAATATCCTCAAAAAGCAGAAACTCGATCCCGCTGCCGGAGTGATAGTCGAGCGATTTGAACTAGAGGCCGAAAAGCAGCTATACAGCCAACTGGAAAAATTACAGGCCCGCGTCGAACCCCTGTTTGGCAGAGGAAAATATTTACAGGGGCTGAACGAACTGGCAAAACTAAGGCCGGCGGTTGATCGATTTTTTGATCAGGTGATGGTCATGGTCGATGACGAGTCGATTAAAAATAATCGCCTGGCATTGCTTGCCCAGATGTCCAGTTGCTTCCGGCGGGTTGCTGATTTCTCCAGGATTCAGCCGAGAGAGTCCCGTTGATGAATTGCTCACGGGCAGGATTTGGAGCCTGGCCATGCCCCGAATGATTATTCTGGACAGGGATGGCGTCATCAACCAGGACTCGGACGCCTACATTAAAAATGCGGACGAGTGGATTCCAGTTCCGGGAAGCCTGGACGCAATCAAACGCTTAAAAAAAGCGGGCTACCTGGTCACAGTTGCGAGCAACCAGTCGGGTATGTCACGCGGTTTATTCAGTGAAGATGATCTAAGGGAAATAGATAAAAAAATGCACCAGATGCTTGCCGCGCAGGATACGGGTGTCGATGGTATTTTTTATTGTCGCCACGGGCCAAAGGAGAATTGCCTGTGTAGGAAACCGCAACCAGGGCTGCTATTTGATATCGCAGACAAGTACAATATCGACCTGTCAGTCACACCTTTCGTGGGTGACAGCCTGGTCGATATAAAGGCTGCGGAAAAGGCCAATGCTATACCAATACTGGTACGTACCGGTAAAGGAGAAAAAGTCATGCGAAATCACCCCGAAGCTGCCAGGATACCGGTCTACGATGATCTCGCTCATTTTGTGCGTGAAACCCTGGACCAACGTGACTGATGCGGGCTAGCCCAATATATCGATTCTGGTTAGGCGTAAGGTCGACGTTTTTCTGGTTGTTTTTTTTACCGGTTACCCTGCTCACCGCAATTCTAGTTTCGATTATTTTTTTTACACCGCTGAAACTGCGCATTGGCTTAATCAAGTTGTGGATAAATTACAGTCTCGCGATACTGCATTTTTTTTGTGGTCTCAACTACCAGGTAGAAGGGCTCGAAAATATTCCCGAACACGGCTTTATATTAATGAGCAAACACAGCTCAACCTGGGAAACGATCGCATTGCAAAAATTTTTCGAACCCATGGTCTGGGTAGTGAAACGCGAACTTACCAGAATTCCATTTTTTGGTTGGAGCCTGATATCTATGAATGCTATTGCGCTTAATCGGGGATCCGGGCGCGAGGCCGTCAAGCAGTTGATCCATGAAAGTAGAAAGCACATGGATCAGGGACGCATTTTGATGTTATTCCCAGAGGGGACTCGAGTGTTACCGAGGGAGCAAAAACCATTCAAGATGGGAGGTGCTATTGTTTCCGAGAAAACCGGTTACGCGGTATTGCCAATTGCACATAACGCGGGTGAATTCTGGCCACGCCATAGCTGGATTAAATGGCCCGGTACGATCCGCCTGGTAATCGGTAAACCGATCGAGCCCGAAGCCAAGAAACCGGAACAAATTATCGCAGAAGTAAAGCAATGGATCACCAGCACCTGCGATCAGATTAGCGACCAGCAGCAATTAAGAAAGCTGGGAGTACTCTAACCGATAATCTAGCGATGGTATGAGCGGTAAGACTCGACTCGCGCGATATGCAGTTCAAAGCTGTCGTACCACAGCTCCCTCCCCAGGCGTTGCGCTTCGCGATGCTCGACGTGGTTCCGCCACTGCTTAATCGATTCCAGGTCGCGCCAGTATGAAACAGTAATTCCAATTTCCTGTTTGGCTGATTCGAAGGCAATAAAACCATCTTGTTGTTGCGCGAGTTCTAACATTCGCGCGGCCATATCCTCGTATCCCTCATTTTCTGCAGAAGCCTTTGTAGTAAATATGACCGCGTAATAAGGTGGTTTGAATTTGCCTGCCATGATCGGGAGTGGAACTAGTGCCCAGTCGTCATTAAATTACGCAGAAGCAGCGCGTGGCTTTAGATAGTCGTTTTTATGCTGGTTATAAATCTGTACCAGTTCATCGATTTTGTCCTGATCGAATTCGCGCAGGCCGCTCAATACCATCTTCTTTTGCCCTTTACCAACCTTCTCGCCATTGCAACTGAGGTCGAAATTGAGTGCGACATCCCCACGTTTGCCGTAGAGTCGAAACTGGCTGTCGGCCAGAGACAGTGAGATCTCGTCGATATCCAGTGTATCCAGCGCAATGCGCATATGATCGTAAATGACCAGAGGCCGGCTGGTATTAATCATGACGTTATTTGCTTTCATCAGTGGTACCAGCACATGCGGGAAGGTATGCCCTGAAAACTTGACGTAGTTACTGATCAGTGAATCGATCAGTTTCTGGTCACGGCTAGTGTCACCGTTGCTCGAGATATCGAGATATTTTTTATTATTGTCGTCGTAAACTGAAATTTCGCGTGCCTGGACTTCGGGTAAATGGAGCGTTACATCATCTTTCACCATACCGGAAAATGAAAAACCCATAACCTGGCGTAGTCCATAGTGGTTGATAATAACCGAGAACAGCAAATCTCCCGGCACGCAGAATAGCTTCGAATCGACATTGTGAATCGGGTTAAAATCACCGGCCATTGATTTCGCAAATTCGCTGGCCTGGTGTCTGGTAAAAGACAGCCTTGAATCTTCAAGATGGTAGTAATTTTCTATATTCATGGGTTAAACTTCCGACCTTTTCAGATGCCATCTTACCGTATTTTATTAAACCACCGATAATATTCACGCACAGATCAAATATTCGTAATTTTCGCAATCTTGTAAGCGTTCGTGTAAGGGTTAAATCATTATTAGTTTCCGGCTATATAAATTATGTTGAAGTTCACTAGCCTCGCGATACGCAGGGGACCGACCCTGTTATTTGAACAGGCTTCATTTACTGTGCATGCGGGTCAGAAAATTGGATTGACCGGTGGCAATGGGACAGGTAAATCGTCGCTGTTTGCGCTGATCCAAAATCAGCTTTCGGCTGATCAGGGTGATTTTTCGATGCCAGACGACTGGGTGATCGCCCATGTTGCCCAGGAAACAAAGCTGAATCAGCAACCGGCTATCGATTTTGTAATCGACGGGGATCAAGAGTTGCGCCAGACCCAGTCACGACTGGCAAATGCCGAGAGAGACAGCGACGCCAACAGCATTGCTGCTTGCCACGCCAGACTGGAAGAAATCGATGGCTACCAGGCTTATAGCCGCGCGGCGAGATTGATGTCAGGTTTAGGTTTTGACGATGCCGAGATGGAAAACCCGATCGAGCAATTTTCCGGGGGTTGGGTCATGCGACTGAACCTGGCGCGTGCATTGATGTGTCGGTCTGACCTGTTACTGCTCGATGAACCGACGAACCATCTCGATCTCGATGCGGTTATCTGGCTGGAGCAGTGGCTCAGACAGTACCGGGGCACATTAATGTTGATTTCACACGACAGGGAATTTCTCGATGCGGTAATTGACCAGGTCGCCCACATCGAGAAACAACGGATCGATAACTATCGAGGAAACTATTCGGTATTCGAAATAACGCGCGCCGAGCGCCTCGCGCAACAGCAGGCAAATTACAACCGTCAACAACAGACTATCGCTCACATGCAGCAATTCATCGATCGTTTTAGAGCCAAGGCAAGTAAGGCGAGGCAGGCACAGAGTCGAATCAAGGCGCTGGAAAAAATGCAGCTGATAGGACCGGCGCATGTAGATTCGCCATTCCGCTTCCAGTTCAGAGCTCCGCGGGCAATGCCGACTTCATTGATTCGGTTCGATCAGGTGAAGGTTGGTTATGGGGACAGGACAATATTAAGAGATATTAAATTTTCCCTGATTCCTGGAGAACGCATCGGATTACTCGGTCTCAATGGTGCGGGTAAATCCACTTTTATCAAACTACTCGCTGGCGAGTTACTGGCGCAAAGTGGAGAGGTGGATAAGTCCAAAGATTTGAAGGTAGGCTACTTCGCCCAGCATCAACTCGAACAGTTAGACAGCGAAGCAAGTCCATTGCTAATTTTGCAACGCCTTGATGCCAGGCTCAGTGAGCGAGAGATTCGAACCTATCTCGGAGGATTCAATTTCAGAAACGAAAAGGTGTTGCAAACCGTCGGGTCATTTTCTGGCGGCGAGAAAGCACGGCTGGTACTTGCGCTGTTGATCTGGCAAAAACCGAACCTGATTTTACTCGACGAACCAACCAATCATCTGGATTTAGAAATGCGCCTGGCACTGAACCAGGCCTTGCAGGACTTTGACGGGAGCGTCATACTGGTTTCGCATGATCGCCATTTACTGCGCACCGTGTGTGATGATCTGTGGCTGGTCGATGATGGCAAACTGCAACGATTCGAAGGCGATATCGACGCTTACCCTCGCTGGTTGAGTACCCGCAAGCAGCGCCCGTCGGACCGTGCGAGCAGCAACCAGGCTAAAACTAGTCACAGTAAAAAACAGAAAAGACAGGAAGCAGCGACACGTCGGTTACAGCAACCGAAGCTCAATCGCCTGAGGCAACTGGAAAAAGAAATCGAGAAGCTGACCCGGCGAAAAAGCGAGATGGAAATAATTCTTGCCCAATCCGATATTTACCAACCCGGACAAAAAAGCTTGTTGGCCGAGACGCTGGCTGCGCAAACAACGCTCAAACAGGAGTTGCTGCGACTGGAAGACGAGTGGATGGCATTGAGCGAGGAGCTTGAAAGTTTGTAAATCCGAGACTTTTCAGGCAGTTTCAGGGGTAATCGCGAACCACTATTTCTTCATACTTTGTTCGAGGGCCCGATACAATTTGCCTGCCCCTACTTCGGTGTTTTCTTCTTCAAATTCATCGCCTGTTTCACGCCTATCGGGCACCCTGATTTGCCAGCTTTTAGGTTTCCAGAACTGCCACCACTTACGATAGACAGTGGCGTTAAAAGTATCGCCTATCTGTGGGGTTGCTTTCAATATTCTCATACCGGGTTCCTACTTGTGGTCGTGGCATAGAACGCAATAAATGCCGGAATGAATATCACCAGACACACTTGAAAAGATGCTTCTGGATTACTCATTTATTCATCCTCAGGTGTTCCGGAGTATAGAAGAAAAAAGGTTTTTTTCCGTGAATACCTAGGGAGAATCCATCGATGCGACTTTGAATGGGACGATTTTTCTTAGCGGCCTGAAGCCGAGGTTGCGGGGACGATACACTAACCGCGGCCAGTCAACATCTGCGTCGTCGAATCCATCAAGGGTGTCCAGATAAACCTGTCGCTCAATTGGATTGGGGAGTGCCCCAGACGCTTTAGTGATCCGGCGTGATCCACCGAGGCCTGACATTGTGACATGGTTCACGAAAATAGGCCGTGGGGTGCAGTGAAACTAGCCTATTATTAAACAAAAATATACGCAAACAGCGGAAATGTAGCTCATGATATTCACCCAATCTGATTCGACTGAATCAAAAACTACGGAAGCACTGGTTCCCATGGTCGATCTGTTCGCCGTGCTGGCGATCGTGTTCATGATTTATTCGAGTGATGAAATCACTGCCTCGCAACAGTTAAGTCAGGAGAAGATAGATCAGGTAGTAGCAGATTACAAACAATTGCAAGATGAGATCGATACAACCGAGAAGGCCCGGCAAGAACGCCGGGAGTTCCTGGCAAATAATGCCGAGAAGTCATTAGAGGAAATCGAGGCTGAGCGTGAGAAGAAATCGAAGGAATTAATCAAACAATTTACTGAAATGTTAGCCGCGCAACAAAATCAGGCTGCATTGGAGTATGAAAATCTGGTAACCAGAGTCGAAATTGAGCACGAGCAAGAAGTAGAAAGGGAAAAGGCTGAGCTGGAAGCAGAAAAGCAATTGGCACTGGAAATGGAAGTTGCACAACTGAACGTAGAGCTTGCAGAAACGGTAACTGAGTTGGAGCAGGAAAAGGAAGTAGAAGTATCGCAAGCTAAACAAGAATTCGATCAGGCCATTACGGCCAAAGAATTGCAACTAAAAACTTCCGTGCAGGCGCTTGTCGAAGCCGAAAATCGGCGATTAGAAGAATTGACCAGGCAGCAAACAGAACTCAAAGAACAAAAACGACAGGAAGTTGCCAGGGTAGAACAACAACGGCTTGAGCAGGAAACGCTAGCAGCAAGGGAAGCCGAGAAGAAACAAATAGAAACAGAGCTGGCATTGGCAAAAGCTGAACAAACACGAATCAACCAACTAAAAATAGCCTCACGAGAAAGAGCTAAGGCATTGGCAAAAGCAGCACAACAACGAACCGATGCTTTAGCCAGGCAAAGAGCAGAACTGGAAGCACAAGAACTTGAGCAAGCTACCGAGATCCAGGCTCAACACGCAGCCGCTCTTCGGGCTCAACAAGCACAGGCGGAAGCGGAGAAGCAACAAGCAGTGGAGCAAGCAAACCAGGTAGCACAAACTTCGCTGGCCTTACTTGAAGCAGAGACTGCTGAGCGGGTACAACAACAACAAGCCCAGGCAGAAGCGCAACTTGCACAGGAACTGGCGTCGGCAGAAGCAGCGGCAGAGGCAGCGGCGCAAGCAGCAGCAGAAACAGCCAGGAAGCAGGCAGAAGCAGAAGCAGAACGGGCGCTCGCGAACGAGTTAGCTACTCAGCGGGCCAAGGCTGATGCACAACTTGCACAGGAACTGGCGTCGGCAGAAGCAGCGGCAGAGGCAGCGGCGCAAGCAGCAGCAGAAACAGCCAGGAAGCAGGCAGAAGCAGAAGCAGAACAGGCGCTCGCGAACGAGTTAGCCTCTCTACAGGCCAAGTCTGATGCACAACTTGCACAGGAACTGGCAGCGGCAGCGGCAGCGGCAGCGGCAGCGGCTGAAGCAGCGGATAAGACAGCTGAACAACGGGCAAAAGTAGCAGTCGAACAGGAACATGCCGCTCAGCTAGCCCTGCTTGAAGCTGAGAAGGATAAGGCGCTTCAGCCCTATCGCGAGGCCGAAAAAGCCAGGCAACAGATCGTCGATCGGCTCAATGAAAACTTTAAGGACTTTAATACTGGAGTCGTGGTAATAGACGAAAAGACCGGAAAGGTAAGGATCAACTTTCAGGAGTCCTATTTTGTGCGGGGATCTTATGAACTTTCGGAAAGCATGAAAGATTTACTCAGGGTAATGATTCCAAAGTATGCCAAAAGCATTTACGAAAATAAAGATGCAGCCGTCCAGATTGAATCTCTTAAAATTTCCGGGATGACATCGCCCGTTCACAAAGGCGTATATATAGATATCAATGGTACATCTCCCGAAACGGAAATTGCCCGTGAATTCAATATGATACTGAGTAACAATCGTGCACTCGCCATGTATAACTTCATCTTTGATGAAGATGAAATGGGTGATTATGATTATCGTGCCCGGTTGAAAGCAGATTTGGGTATTGCAGCGCTGGGATTCCAAAATGCAACCCCTGTTAGCAGTGAACTGGTCGGAAAACGGGCAACATGTATAGAGTACGATTGTAAGCAGGAACAGGCGTCAATACTGGAATTCCGACTATACTCAGAAAACTAATTCACTATTTTATCGACATATTTTAATCCGGGTTACGGGTTAGGGAGCAACAATGTTTAAGTATATATTTTTGGCAATTCTAGGAGCGGCAGTATATTTCCTGTTCTTTTTCGAAATGCAGCTCACCAACCAGATGATCGGAAATCTGTTTATCGGAGGCATTTTGAGTTTGTTCGTCGTGTTTTTGATTTTCAAGTTTGGTTTACACTACAAAATCTCGTCACTAAATAGATTCGCAACTGCATTCTATTATGCTGTTTTTGAGTACAAAAAAGTTCAAACAAAACCTTCAGACCTGACCTACGTGGACAGCATAAGAGAACAGGCCGAGGTAGCCCTTGCTGCCAACTTTGACCCTACATTATCGACTTCCGAATTGAAAATTCCTGTTTCACTGTATTCAGGAAAGGATCCATATCTGGACAAATTACGGGCCAAGATCAAGGAAGCAGAAAATCTCAAGCTCAAAGCACGCAATTTCGATACCAAAGCGGACATTATACTGGATAAAACCCACGAAGATATGGTGGAAAAAAACCTTGTCAGTATTGAGACTCCCAAGCTACTCGACAGATTGTTTGGTATGGTAGATGGCGTGGCAGCTATTATTGACTTGACCACCAGTGAACTCAAGGAGCAGGGTTATGGTCATGCGCCGGATTATGAAATTATCAGCCGGATCGCACTCGACAGGAATCCGTATTTTGCCAGTACCTACAAGTTTTTTGAATCGGAGGATATTGCCAGCCTGCTTAACCGGGCGCCCTTCATGATTATTTTGCTTGGGATTATCGGTACCTTTGCGGGTTTTTATCTGGCGCTGAATCAGGGAGGAGATATCAAATCCGGTGCTGCCGTGGCGATTGTCAGCTCACTGGTTGGTCTTCCTACTTCGCTGCTTATGGATTATATAAACACCTTGTTTCCAGATCAAAGTCGATACCAACGGGCATTCAATTCGTACAAGGTAAGCCTGGAAATACTGTTTATTCATGAACAGGAGCTTGCCAGTATCAGGCAGGACCGCAGAAAAGAAGATGATGATACACCATCGGCTTTACCGCCCGGAAACGGTGATCCTTCGCGAGTTATTGGGGGACCTTACTAGCGCCTGGTTTCGCATTCTGCAATACCAGGTGTAATTCCCCAGGCTGAAATCGGCTTTACATACTGCTCCTATGTGGCTGCCCAACTTGTCATGCTAAAGAATGGGTTTCTGAATTATTTCTTCGTATTGCAAGAAACCCTGAATACCGCAACAAGCCAAAATATTATTTTCCTTTTCCCGTTCAGCCAACCTGTCACTGTAATCGGAAATTTAACCAGTGCGTATGGAAACTTATTTTAGGATGAACGGGGGCTGCACTTGGTTAACAGATGCCAGCGGCTGCCCCCGGGTAGGAAGCAGAAGTAGTCAAGCTGAATTTGGAGGTCAGCTTTCCCGTTAGCTGCCGTTCAAATTTTCTAGATTAAGTCCCGTTTCCGGCAGAGGCTGTGTGAAAACCCGGTATGCTCACGCAGCAGACTGTCTGGGCAGAGACCATTCAATAGATCATGAACCCGATCCATGCAGCATTTGCCCATTTATTTGGGCGAGCGAACACGTTACATCGCCTCGAGCAATTGCTTAGTGCCTATGAGGTTGATCACCCGCTTCATATTGTAAGCGAGCACATGAAGACTCATCTCGGTACTCACATGATCCAATGTTTTGGTTAAAAAGTGGGTCGACCCCATCCAGGCCTTCAGCGTGCCAAAGGGATGCTCTACAGTGGCCCGGCGGATTTGCATGGCATCTGGTTTTGCAGCCAGGCGTGCTTCGGCTCGTTCAACAATCTCCTCATGAACCCAGCGGCTCACACGCCGATTCTTCCCGGTGGTACACTGTGCACGGATTGAGCAGTCCGGACAGGCCGAACTCCAGTAGCGCCGTATCTCTTTGTCATCTTCCCTGCGCGTAAATCGATAGGTCAAACGTTCGTTCGCGGGGCACTCATACTCATCGTCTTTTGCGATGTAGTGGAACTCCGAGCGATCAAACTGACCCTTCGCCTTGTTGGGCGAGGTCACCGAATTAGGGACATAAGCGATGATGTTATTGTCTTCACAGGATCGTAGCTCCTGGCCGTTGTAGTAGCCCCGGTCAGCGAGCACATTTAATGAACCCGCCTGTATTACTGCCTTGGCTTGCTGCGCCATTCTAGTCAATTGGCGCCGATCGCTGCCAACGTTGGTAACCTCGTGTGCCACAATCAGATGACGATCGACATCGACAGCTGTCTGCACGTTATAGCCCACAATACCGCTGCCGCGGTGTCTCATCGATCGGGCGTCAGGGTCGGTCAGCGAGAGTTGTTGGCCCGGTGCCTCAAGCATCCGGACTTCGAGCTTTTTTAGCCGGTCCATCTCCTCTGTGAGTGCCGTGATCTTGTCCTTGAGTGGGCGGGTATCTTCGGGGGGTGCAGACCGGTCAGCGGTGTCTAGTTCACCCAGGTAGCGTTCGATGCTGGCTTCGACCTCGGCCAGGCGACGCTTCATCTTCCCCCGAGTGAAGTTCTTATCGCGATTATTCACCGCCTTGAACTTGCTGCCATCAATCGCGAGTGTATCGCCAAGCAGGTTCAACTTGCGACACAGCATCACAAACTCCCGGCACACCAGCCGAATGGCTTCACCATTATCCCTCCTGAAATCCGCAATGGTCTTGAAATCCGGAGCCAGTCTCCCGCTCAACCACATCAGCTCAACGTTCCGCCCGGCTTCACGCTCCAGGCGTCTCGATGAATGGACCTGGTTGAGGTAACCATAGACATAGATCTTCAGCATCGTGCTGGGATGATAGCCGGGTCGACCCGTCTCGGCGGCTTCTGCTTTAAAACCTAATCCCGAGATATCGAGGCGATCAATAAAAACGTCAATAACCCGAACCACACTGTCTTCTTCGACATAATCATCAATACGCTCGGGGAACAAGGTGGACTGGTAACGGTTCTCTCCCTCGATAAATCCGCTCATGGATCGACCCTTTGCTGGAAAGCTATATTTTACTCTTTACCAGGAGTTTTCACACAGCCTCGGCACGGAGCGGTCATTGATATAGCAATAGCTTTATGAGAATGTACGAGAACATTTGGCGGCATATCACAATATTCGCGCCAGCAACATATCACGATATTCGTGCCTGTCACATAATCACCTGTTAGGCCTTATATAAAACATCAGGAGAATTAGGAAATGGCAGCCCAATTATTACCAATTATTAAAGCTATAGCACCCTATATAGCTCAAGTGGCATCAGTAGCAATTCCTGCATTCACATCCAAAAAAGATACATCTAAATCAGAGATAACCGACACTGATCCTCTTATTACAAAGCAAATTGAAGAACTTCAATCTGCTGCATCACAAAATGCACAGTCTGTTCAGGTGCTTGCAGAAAAGCTGCAACAAGCAACCCTAGATATTGAAAGCACAGTTCGCGTTGCTGACAAGAAAATTACCACCTACAAATTCATCATCTTTGCCTCATTCGGTTTGTCTATTATCTCTCTGGCGATATGTATCTATGTGCTTTTGAAATGAGGCCTAACAAGTGGCTCAAATTGATTCGGCGCGTAAACGCGCCTCACAATTTAGCCTGGCGTTATGCGTACTAGCAGAGAAAGGAGCATTTACCATGTTGGCCATCTGCACAGATATTGAATTTGCCACTGTCTCAGACGCTGTCGAGATCAGTGAACTTTCGCGAAAGTACATAGAATACGACCTTCGCTGGGTGTATACGCCATCCCGTATTCGCTACTTGATGCGGAACACCTCGAAGAACGTGGTCGTAGCTCGTAACGAGCGTGATTTGGTTGGCTTTGGCATTATGTCTTATAGAGAGGATAGTGCGAACCTAGATCTTCTCGCGGTAAAAAAACTGTATCGTCGCCGAGGCGCCGGAACGCAAGTTGTGCAGTGGCTTGAAAAAGTAGCTCGTACCGCTGGGATCATGAACATTTTTGTGCAAGTCAGAAAGACCAATGTTAGTGCTATCCGATTTTACGAGACGCTAGGCTTTCACATCATTGAGGAGGCCGCGGGCTATTACCAAGGCCGCGAAACATGTGTGATTATGTGTAAGGGCATTCGACAAATGGTTGGCAGTGTTCAAGGTGTTAATGCGAAGCGCTATGGCCAATAGAACACATAGATATTTAGACGCCCGACAAAGTACGCCTAACAAGCGTATGCAGTCGGACCTTCAAACCGCTATGCACTTTGCTGGCCGCCGATTTGGACTTAAACGGAGGCCTGCTTAGAGCACTATGCCGAACTAAACGGGCTGTGGATCCTGAATGTCAACTTTCCCGTTAGCTGCCGTTCAATATTCCTAGATTAACTTCTCCTTACGGCACGAACCGGACTTTGGGCAAGCCAGGTCATTGTGGTTGAAAACTATAATTTTCCTTAATCTAATTCAGCCCAAAAGTACTAGAAAACGCCTCTCAAAGTTCCGACTTTCGCTACTAATTGACGAGGGCGTTGCACTACTCTAATCCCGGTGATAGTTTTGTTTTGCACAAACAATTCGAGACTATTCTAGGGAAGATCAATTAATTCACCGTTGGAGCTTACTGACCAGAAAGGGAGAAAGTGAGATGAAAAACGAAATTAAATTAGTAGTAGTAGTTTTTGCGATATTTATGGTTGGGTGTGCCGTCCAACAGACTAGAACAAAAAGTAGTGTTGTTGATTATCTGTATCCGAAAAGATCAGAGACGATCGTTCAGCCTGAAATCCCGACCCTGAATATTCCAATTAAAGTTGGAATCGCATTCGTTCCTGAGCAGGCCACTAGATCGGGAGGGACTAATATATGGTCTGGTGTCACTAAATTATGGTCTGGCGATGTGGGAGGCAGCAGTTTTACAGAGGCATATAAAATAGTCCTCCTTGAAAAAGTTGCAGATAATTTTAGAAAGCATAAGTTTGTTAGTGATATTGAAGTCATTCCGTCGGTGTATCTTAAGGCCGGTGGAAGTTTTTCTAATTTAGAGCAGATTAGAACCATGTATGGAGTCGATGTAATTGCTTTGGTTTCATACGATCAGGTTCAATTTACTGACGAGGGATTACTCTCGCTAACCTACTGGACATTAGTAGGCGCGTATATCGTTTCAGGAGAGAAGAATGATACTAGTACAATGATCGATACAGCAGTATATGATATACAAAGTAAAAAGATGCTATTTCGTGCGCCGGGTACTAGCAATATTAAAGGTAATTCCACACTGGTAAATCTTAGCGAAGAACTACGGGCGGATAGCCTCAAGAGCTTTGAAGAGGCAACTGCCAACATGATTTCTAACCTCGATTTGCAGTTGTCCAATTTTAGAGAGAAGATAAAAAAGCAACCCGACCAGATTAAAGTTGTTTATCGTAATAGCTATTCTGGCGGTGGCGGTGGTGCCTTCGGCATTTTTGATGGAGTAATAATGTTGTGTTTTTTAGTCGCCACCTTTGTGAAAAATACATCTAACTAAACAAATTTGTCGATCGCTGCAGCGTCGGTTGAAAGGCGAGTCGTAGTATATCTCCTCTATGGCACCAAGCAGCAGTTGATCGACTGAATCTGAACGGCAGCTTTTTATTCATGCTACTAATTTGGATAGATTCACCCTAGTCTTTGCAAGAGTTTCGGGACTATCTATCCGCTTCTTCCTTGCCCCTAAAAGTACGGCTATTTGGTAGGCTTCCTCATCACCCTTCGCTACCGCAGTGGCTTCACCAGTTAGTCCTGTATCTATCGATTTAGCCAGGGGTTTGATACGCTCACATAGGTGTTTGACCCTCCTGCTTGATAGCTCTTTATCCAGACCACTGATCCAAACATCCCAATAATCGTCCATCCAGGACACCATGCCGTACTTTCCTAGTATCTGATATTCATCCGAATATTCGCCGATTGAAACCATTGATATCCTACCGCCCTTGAACGATGAAATCTGAAAGTCAGCTTTCTCAATAGCAGACGCTCAAAATCACTAGATTAAGTTCCGCTTCCGGCACATAGTTGCCATTCGGCATATAGATAATTAAGTATTATGTCCCGAGAACTTAGCTACCAAAATTTAAGTAAACTGTCCCCGGGACTCCTCTACAGGATTAGTATGCAGCGGTGAATCTAGTTCGATGGTGCTTGGGTTGCTCGACCTCGTCCAAAAGCACTACTGCGACGTCCTCCATGGAGATCTTCGAGATTCCCTCGGCGTCGACTAACAATTCGTCCGTACCTAATCGGTAGTTGCCGGTTCGCTCTCCAGGTGCAAAGTGCGCTGCGGGACTTAGATAAGCCCAGTCCACCCTGGTTTCGGCAAGGCAGACCTCGAATTGGTCGGCACTTGCCTTGCCGATATGCCGAGCGGAAATCGGAAGGTAGTTTGAATCTTCAATTACTGTCTTACCCCCAGTACCGGGCACCGTTAGAGTTGCAGCACCGCCAACAACCAGCAGTCGTACACCAGTTTGCGCAAGTCCGTCCATCAGCGATCGGGTGGTCGGAATAGCATCGCTCTCCTGACCTGGTGTGGGTCGGATCGCCGAAATGACGACATCTTGGCCGGCACTGACTTTGACCACGTCCTCGACATTGCCGACATCGCCAACAAGGACTTTGGCCGTAGGGGGCAGATCGTTAGAACTGACCGAATTTCTGACGACGGCGGTAACCTCGTGGCCACGAGACAGTGCCTCAGCCACGACTCGCCGTCCTGCGTTGCCTGTTGATCCTAATACTGTGATTTTCATGATTTTGTGCTCCTTAATAATTAGTTGATGGGTAAGACACTTTGTTACGCGCTGGAAAAACAGCTAGCTGCTCGGGTCGCCGTAGCAGTTGATTGGTATGTTCATTTGGATGACGGTTGGTAGCATCACGGTTCAGTAAGAGCGAGATTGCCAGTATTACCAGCAGACTGCCGGGTAGCCAGTGCCAACCGATTCGCTGCGGCTGATCAATAAACAACAATAGCATCGAGACGAATGGCACAAGATAGCTGTAAGCCGTCACCGCGGCAGGTGTCACCACGGCGGTGGCTCGCTGAGTTAGCCAGAATGTTACACCACTAGAAAACACACCCAGATAGGCCAGCAGCAATCCATCGGAAAACGTCATAGAAACCAGTTGTTGTGGATCTTCCCAAATCAGCCCTAGCGAGCCAATCAGCATACTGCCAGTGAGCAGGCTCCAGAAGGTGCGCACCCCAGCCCATGGCGACAGCCACCCGCGACTCAGTCCCCACTTGCTTAAGACCGGATATAATGCAGAAGCCAGGCAACCGACAAAGAACGCTGCCTCGGCCAGGCCAAATTTCAGTCCACCCTGCTGTCCGCCGGCCTCTGCCCAGGCTAGCCCCAACGCACCGACTGCTCCCAGCATCAGGATTCCCAATAATTGAACGGCACGCTGCTCAACACCGAACGCCCGGCCCAGGAAATAGGCCAGCAACGGTACACTGACATACAGCGTCGCCATCGATAGCGCGGTAGTGCGATGTGCGGCCCAAAACATCGTGCCAAAGAATCCGGCGAGACTGAGCCCCATGAAAGCGTATAGGGCCAGACCCGGAAGGCTGGGCCAATGATCTGACTTGCGCCACACCAGCGGTAATATTGCCAGTGCCGCGATGGCGAAACGGATCGCCGTTAGCAATAGTGGTGGCAGTCCCTCGCTCATCATTCCCACTGCCGGGAAGGACGAGCCCACGATCAGTGCCCATAGCACCATGCCAAGGTGAGCGGGTATCACACCTTGCCTTGTGTTAGATATCGCCACCGACTGTCCACGATTGAGCGGCGCTTCGCTGGTAGGAGGCGCAATCAGTAACGGATTCAAAATGGCAGTTGGCATATTTCGTTTCATTAGTTTTACTCTATTCGGTTTGGATTAGCCGCCGCGCCTTTGTGCATTGCCATACATTTAGGTCGGTTAGCAGGTTGGATGTACTTTAGTATGTTTCCACTTGACTGATAATCCACTTTCCAAGAAACTAATTGTTGAGTTATAATTGACAATAGGATTAACTAATGAATGAATTCGGTGCTATCCCGGTGTTTGTGGCGGTCGTCGAAAATGACGGTTTCTCTGCTGCGTCTCGTGCACTAGGGATCTCGAAATCTGCCGTAAGCAAGCGCATCAATCAGCTTGAGAACCACCTTGGCGTCCGTTTACTACACCGCACGACCCGCAAGCTCAGTCTGACCGAGGCAGGGGAACGTTATTTTGAACATGCAGCCCAGGCTTTGACCGCCGCTAGTCAGGCCGAGGATGCAGTAACAGAGTTACAAGGCGAGCCCCAGGGGAAGTTGAAGATCAGTAGTCCAATGTCGTTTGGGCGTCTGCATGTGGCATCGTTGATCCCAAAATTTATGAATCGCTATCCGAAGATCCAGATCGACCTAGTGATGGACGATCGAAATATTGATCTCGTGGCAGAAGGATTTGACCTAGCCATCCGATCTGGCGATATGCCAGACTCGACGCTGATTGCCCGCAAGCTCGCTCCATTGCGCCAGGTGTTATGCGCATCTCCCGACTACATTGATCGCTACGGTATGCCGGTTACTCCGTCGGAGTTAAGCGAACGCAACTGTATACTGTTCAGTTATTCCGGCGATGCAAACGAGTGGACGCTGAATAAAGATGGCAAGTCAGAAGCGGTTCTGGTGTCGGGTAGCTACCGGGTGAATAACAGCGAAGCGATACTCGTGGCACTACGGGAAGGGATCGGGATTGGTCGATTACCGACTTTTGTTGCAGGCCCCGACTTGACGGAGGGAAATTTGGTGAGGATTCTGGAGTCCTATCATATCCCCGATCACACTTTCTATGCGGTCTTTCCCGAGCGGCAATATTTGCCCGCCAAGGTACGAGCATTTTTGGATTTCTCGATCAATTACTTCGGGGGCGATCAGCCTTATTGGGATGCCTAGATCCTAAATAGAGTTAAAGGTAGAGATTAGCAACTCCTTGAATATTGCGGAACCAGAACGACCGCTATGGCCACTTAGCGGTAGTTGATCGATGAAATCTGAGGGTCAGCTTTCCCGTTAGCTGCCGTTCAAAATTCCTGGATTAACTTCGGCTTACGACACATTGGAGTCACTATAAACAATGTAGATATAGTTTATGAATTAGCTTAGCCTCTAACCATAACCACTGGCGGAGAAGAATATGATCGTTAGAACTTGGCACGGGCGCACACGTCTGTCAGATGGGGATGCATATGAATCATTTATGAAAAAGCGAGCCGCACCAGACTATGGTTCTATCGATGGACTTCAGCAGCTTTTCTTCACTCGTCGGGATGAAGATGATGCTTCACATTTCTTGCTGATAACCGTATGGGACTCAATTGAGGCCGTTAAGAAATTTGCTGGCGATGACCCAAATGTCGCGAAATACTACCCCGAAGATAATGAATTTCTACTAGAGAAAGAAGCTCATTCCTTAAATCATCAAGTCTTTTTCTCGCAATAAAAATAATAAGGTTTCATCGATTATGCATCCAATGACCATTATCGCTAATGGCGGCATTGGGCACTAAGCCGCCCCTCGATTTAGAAAAGCTAACGTCCGCTATTGCCGATTTTGTGGAAAATGGAAATTATGCCGGTTACGGAGACTCTAGCCATCCCAACCACATCCGCGATCTGCTGTTGCGTGTGGTAGGATCTATGTAATATAAGGGGATAATAAAAACAATATTATTGGAGATTGAATTATGGGAAAAATAATTATTTCAGCATCTATCCTTCAAGAGGATTACGATTCCTTCCACTCTATGCTCAATGAGGAACTTCCCCCTACCCATAGCGAGTGGCTCGCCAATAAAACAATGGAAGATGGTAAGCATACTGCGAATGGCGCCATAATTAACAAGGTAGTCATCCATCCGCAAGAGTACGCTGATTACTGCAGGGATAGCGGGCTAGACACAAATCTAGTCACGTTCGAGGGTTTTGCCATCAATAAGAAAAGCAGAGAGGAAATAGCCGGGGAAAAGTAACAGACATTGTGCAGAATTCTGCACCAAGTTATCCCGTTAATGATTAGGTAATAGTCGCATTCAAAATCACACCATCGCCGGTTTCTTCGTTAATAGCCTCCATTAAATCCCTTACGCCCTACGCTATATCGCACCCTCTATCTATTTGCCATAGTTACCTGGCACTTGCTAAGGATGGCTGAGTGTTAATTCAATACTCTAAACTCCAAGTATTGAAAATCCCGCCCTCTGGGGAGCTTTGGCTTCTCAGGGGGTTTTTACTTTATTTCGACTGTTTGACATCATTGTTGGATGGAAGGATTCCTTGCTTTTCCTCCAAAGCCGACGTTCAAATATCCTGGATTAACTTCGGCTTCCGGTCGATGCTGTTGAAAATCCCATTGTTGAAGCGGTGACCGTTGACCTCAGTTTTGTCGACGTGAATTAGTTCAGATTTAATCCGCGAACAGGCCTATTGCACCGGAGTGATCAACTCGTACAAGTAAGTCGTCATCTGCTCGCTCAGTTTATCCTTCGCCCTTTGCTCCACCATACCTTTGTCCGTTGCAGAGACCTTGAGTGGCCAGCGTTTTTTCGCCAGCGCCTCACCC
>Ga0209988_10000516_pt1 | contig 24067 bp, 24 predicted proteins | sample N075metaG_FD_183115 | JGI IMG/M metagenome (GOLD analysis project Ga0209988, IMG submission 183115) | Deep subsurface microbial communities from Kermadec Trench to uncover new lineages of life (NeLLi) - N075 metaG (SPAdes) (version 2) | ecosystem: Environmental > Aquatic > Marine > Ocean trench... | reverse complement strand
TCGACTGACGAGCGAACTCGTCAGTGCCGCGTCAGCCTTTCGTGAATAGTGCGTCGCAGCCCGTGCCTTCCAGCAGCCCGTCTACGAAGGCCCGGTCCTGGAGGTCGAGTCGGGCGCGCTCCTGACGCAGCCACTGCAGACATTTTGCCTGATAGGGGAACGGTTGCTGCGTCCAGGGCAGGCCGTCGATCGTCGTCTCCACCGCATCGAGCCCGGATTCGACCGCCTGCGCATTGGCCAGCAAGACCGGTACGTATACCCGTCCGATCTCGGTGAGCAGGTCGCCGAGGGTATCGGGCAATGATTCCCGGCCGTGCCAGTGATCCTCGGTGGGCTCGAGCCCCGACAAGTCTTCCATGACGCTCGTCCAGGCATACACCTGCGGCGCCACCTCGAGGGTCAACGCCATCGGCGTTGGATCGAACGCCGTCAGTTGGGTGAGCTGGCCGAACAGCGCAAAGTCCGCCGCGCCAGGCCGACCACCAAGCACAAACGGCCCGTGGCGCAGGTGCGCGCTGAACAGTTCGAGAAACCGCCGGTAGCTCGCCTCGATCACCGGCGCCGTGGTGTCGTTACTGCCCACCACGTACAGCCGGCTGATCTGGCGCTCGCGGATGAGCTCGGACAGCGGCGCAAGCTCCTCATCAGAAGCCATGAGTCCGCGCCACCGTGGCAGGATGTCGCCGGCCCGTTCGATGTCCGCCGGGTAGTACCAGCGGTAGTGGAACATCGCCTTGGTCAGCCATTCATCGCCGTAGTCTTCGATCAGATAGTCGATGAACGCAAGTGCCGGATCGCTCGGTATGACGGACCGTTCCAGGAACATTTGCTCCAGGGTGCGGATGATGGGGGTCGAGTCGACGACCGCCTCCAGGGCGCCGGATTCATCGGGAAAGTAGAAGGTCGGCAACAGACCCACCTTGGCCGGTGGCATGCGCTGCGCTTGTTCGCTGCCACTCATCAGCAGCCGGTACGGGATGCGCCGATAACGCAGCATCGCCAGCATCTTGCGGGTATACGGCGACCCGGGCGCGCCCATGAGTGCAATGGAGTCAGTCGACATTCAGGTAGCCTCGTTCTTTTGCTCAGTGGGACGTGGAACCAGCCGTATTGGTACGGCATCATCCCGTGAGAACAGAAACGAGATGTATGCATCACGCCAGGCGTACTTATCGCGCATTAGCGTATTGACCCGGTGACGTTGCGTGACATCGGGCTGCACGGTGTAGCGCGCCCGCGTGCCGTCCCGTTCGAGCTCGATTTCCGGCTCGGCCAACATCTGCTGATACCAGCCCGACGTATCACCGCCGGCCCGCAGCCAAGCCGACCCATCGTAATCAACCACCCAGAGACGCGTGTCACGCGTCGATCCATCCGCCGCTCTGGTCGTGACGACCACCACCTCACCCGTTTCCGATGCAATCATCTGGCTAACCTGCCAGAGCAGCACCACGCCGAACAGGCCCCCCAGAATCCGTATCCACCACTTCATCTCGATCTCCCCGGGCACGCGCGTCGCCGATCGAGCATGCTACCAAGCCTAGCGGGCTCCGCCCATCGCCAGCACGTAATCCGCCAGGCGCCGTCCCTGCAGGTCCTCATAGATCGATTCGAGGACGCGAAGCGCGACGATTCGATCGAGTCGGAAGCTGCGGAAGTCCTGGCGCAGCTCGCACCAGCCGCCAAGCGTCCAGGTCCGGCAGGCGCGCCGCTACCGATCACACCGCAGATTGTTGCAAGCGCGCCGCGGGCTGCGATTGCTGAGCCGACTATTCGTCCAGTAGCATGGCCGCATGCACGATGTCTGGCCACGGATCATTGCGCACGCCGACATGGACGCGTTCTATGCGGCCGTGGAGCAGATGGACGATCCCGGATTGCGCGGGCGCCCGATCCTGGTCGGGCCCCGCAGTCAACGTGGGGTCGTGCTAACGGCCAGCTATGAAGCCCGCCCATTCGGGGTTGGCAGTGCCATGCCAATGAGCGAAGCGCGACGACGGTGCCCTGAGGCCTTGATCGTCCCGCCAAGATTCGCCCGCTATCAGGAATTGTCCGAAATCATCATGGCGGTGTTCGCGGATTTTTCACCCGACGTCCAGGCACTGAGCCTGGACGAAGCGTTTCTGGACATGTCCGGCGCAAGCCATCTGTTCGGACCCCCGTCGAGCATGGGCAGGCGCATCAAGGACGCGGTGTATGCCGCGACCGGTGGCCTGCACGTATCCGTCGGGCTATCGGGCACCAAGTATGTCGCCAAAGTGGCAAGCGCCCACGCCAAGCCCGATGGGCTGGTGGTGGTTGCTCCGCGGGATGCATGCGCGTGGCTGGCACCAATGAGCATATCGAGGCTCTGGGGTGCCGGACCTAAAACCCAGCAACGGCTGTCCGGCCTCGGTCTGGAAACGATCGGCGACGTGGCCGCGGCAGATCGAACCTGGCTGCATCGGGAACTGGGCCAGGTTGGCCTGCACTTTCACGATCTCGCCCACGCGCGCGACCCTCGCCCGGTAAGCGGTCATCGGTCGGCGAAGAGCATCGGCTCGGAACGTACGTTGAGCGCCGATGTGGCGGGCCGCAAGGACATCGAAATGCACCTGCGGCGCTCGGCGGACCGGGTGGCTCGACGCCTGCGACGAAAGCACTACCAGGCCCAAGGGGTCCGCATCAAATTGAAGACCAGCCGTTTCAAATCGTTGACCCGGCAACGGCGCCTCAGCGAACCAAGCGACGTCGCAGATACCTTGTACCACGCAACGCATCCTCTGCTGGACGAGCTGCTCCCATTCGGCCCGTTCCGATTGGTCGGGCTCGCCGCTTTCGACCTCTCACGACGCGAGGGGCCCGAGCAACCTGAACTATTCGATGACGAGCGCCGTTCACGTGACCTCGAGAAGGTCATCGACGGACTCCTGGAACGCTTCGGCGATGACACGGTGTTCCGCGCCGCAGACCTGGTCCGGGATCGGGCACTCGGCAGGCAGGGTCCGAGTCTCGATTTTCTCGACGATTCGAACTAGGCGGTTAGTCGGGATTACGTGCCAGCATGCGAACCAGCGCGGCGGCGCGTCCGTCCGGGTCTGTAACGTGCTCTTCGCGATAGGTTTCGATACAGAGCCCCGCAACCGAGTCGCGCAGCTCACCCGGTTCCAGTCGAAATGCCGGGTTGGACGGGCCGACAACCTCCCGGTCGGTGACCAGGTGTTGCTCACACAGGTAAACGCCTCCCGGGCGTAGCGCATCGGCGATCGATGCCGTCAGTGCCGGGTTGACGTAACGGACCTGCACGATGAGATCGTAACTGGACCGTGGCAGCTCTACCTGGTCCAGATCACACGCTTGCCAGACGATATCCAGCCCCAACGCCTCCGCTCGGGCGCCGGCACGAGCGAGTCCCTCCACCGAAATGTCCCAGCCTTCCACCTGACAACCCAGCGACGCTAGGTAAATTGCATTGCGTCCCGACCCACACGCCAGATCGAGCGCCGCGCCGCGAGGGAGTGTCTCGGTCAGTTCCCTAACGAATTCACTGGGGTTCGTTCGATCCTGGTAGGCACCCTCCCGATAGCGCCCGTCCCAACGCGCCCGATCCGCGTCACTCATCTCGCCCTTCAGAAAGAACGGCCTTACCGAGCAAGCTGCGCAGCAGTGGAAGATGTTCACGGCCAACGAATACGTGTTCGCCGATGTGATAACCGGGCACGCCGATGATGCCCTGCTGTTCGGCTGTTTCCTGAATTTCTCTCTGTTCGTCGCGCCCCGCGGGGAGATAGTCCGCGAAGTCGCTGGCACCCAGCGTGGAGAGCAGTTCGCCGAGCACCTCCGCCGAGGTCACGTCCAGTACTCCCTGCCAGAGCCCGGCAAACACCTGATCGACGTACGACTCTGCGCAGCCGCACCGCTCGGCCCACAGCAAACCCACGGATGCCAGGGTGGTGTCGAGATCGCGAGACACTTTATCCCCGGACCCCAACCCCAGATGCGCTCGGGCCGCGGTACGCTCGATCTCCATTTGGTTATATTCGGTGCGCGCGCGGAAGTGGCGCTGGGAGGTAGTCTCGTCGGCAGCCGGGTCCGGCGTTCTCTGGGCGGACAGGTTCAGGCCCCGCCAGCGCAACCCTACGCCCAGTTCCCGCTCCAGGGCCCGCGTAGGGGCAACGGCAAGGTAGGACTTCGGGTTCTTGAAATCGATGTACACCGTTGGCTCAGTAAAGGGTCCGGCGCCGAACTCATGAGTCAACGCCGCGGCGCTCGCCGATTCGTAGGCGATGTCAGGCGCAGACCCGACTTCGCCACCGAGGTGCCATCGAACCAGCGGCAACTGTTCCCGACCGAAGTAGCGCTGGCCGGCGATGATGAACGTAGGCACCCCGTAGATGCCGGCAGGGTGCAGAGATGCCATCAACTGATCGTGCTCAATCCGTCCGGCGTGGGCGAGATAGTCGTCGAATCCTGCCACGTCTGCGCCGGCCGCCTGAAGCTCGCTCGAAACGACATCGGGGGCTTCCACGTCGAGATCGCGCCGCCAGAACTGGCGGTAAACGCTGTCGATGTAGCGGCGCAGCATGTCGCGTCCCTGCCGCTTGACCCACAGCATCCCGATCGAAGCCAATGAGGTATCCCAGATCTTGGTCGTGCCTTTGATCTCGATGTCCCTGAGCCGGGCGTAACGCTTGGCGTCGCGGTAGGCATAGCGAACCGCGTTCCACTGGCGCGGGGAGCGCTTGCTCTCCAGCACTTTGCCCCGCTCGTCGGCCTTTGCCGAGCCCAGATAGCTCGGAATGTCGAGGGTCAGGGGACGCCAGTCGATGGCGATGCCGAACTCATCCTCCAGCGCAAAACACGGATCCTTGGCGAGGTACGCATACGGGCTCTTGAAGTCGAGGTAGACGATCAGCGGCGAATCCGAGCGCAGCGGATCCCACACGACAGGGTTCATCTACTTAGGCCAAGACACTCGTAGGTGGCGTAGGCCAATGCTGCGGCGCGACGATCGCCGAGGGTCGTGCCGGTCATCCGGTTCATGACGTATGCGGAACACATCTTCTGCGCGGCATCCGCGATCACTAACGATCCACCCCAGCCGCCCCAATAACAGGTATCCGGCTCCGCGGTCGGTTTTAGCGGCCATGCGGCCGAATTGAGTCCATAACCCATCCCGAAGGTAATCGGCAGCCGCAGGCAAAGGTCTACGCCACTGGTCTGCTCGACGAATACCGCCTCGACCGTCGACGGCGACAGCAACTGCACTCCAAACGCGCTGCCCCCGTTGGCAATCGGCGTCTGGGCCCGGACCACGGATCGTGCGTTGCCGTGGCCGTTCACGGCGGGTAGCTCGGCCTGCCGCCATGCGTCGGAAGTTAGCGCGCCTACCGGCGTGGGGATGCTGCCGAAAGCGCGAAATCCAATCGAATCTTTCTTCTGGCCGGAGGTCAGGCTGCCGCCGCCCGGCGCGGGAATGAGTTCGCCTACCCGATCGAAGTGCTCAGGATCCAATCCAATATGAAAGTCCGCCTCCAGCGGCCCTGCAATCTCGCTGGCGAAGAACGTCCCGAGCGAGACGCCCGTTACGCGTCGTACCACCTCGGCAATCAGGTGCCCCTGGGTAACCGCGTGGTAGCCGCTGCTCGTGCCCGGTTCCCACCAGGGCGCCTGGGCCGCAAGCAGCCGAGCCATAGCGTCCTGATCGTATAAGGTGTCGAGGTCGATGGGCTCATCGAGCCCAGGTAGACCCGCCGAGTGACTCATGAAGTGTTTGAGCCGGACGTCTTCCTTGCCGTTCTGGGCAAACTCCGGCCAGTAACGGGCCACCGGGGCGTCGAACTCCACCTGCCCGCGATCCGCCAGGACCAGCAGGCACAACGCCGCCATCGTCTTGGTCGTCGAGTAGACATTGACGATGGTGTCCTCTTCCCACGGTAGTGTTTGCGCGGCATCCCGGTGCCCGGCCCATAGATCGACAACCATCTCACCTTCCAGCGTCAGGGCGTAGGAGGCCCCGATGTCGCCGCGGCGCTCGAAGTTGGTTTCGAAGGTCTCTCGAACCTTGGCGAAACGTTCGTGACAGAACCCGTTGATTTCCATAACGGTTGGATCCCTACACGCCTTCGTCACGCAGTTCAATGAGCGCGGATTCGATCGCTGCGGCAAGCTGATCGAGCAGCCGAGTGTGTGCATCGATCAGCCCGGGATAGCCATCGCGCGTCAGTCGCTCGTGTTCAATGACGCGGCCCTCGACCGTCGCTTTCTTGCCCGAGACCTTGGAAACCACGAAGCCCGCATTGATCCACGCCCCACCATTGAGACTGCCGTGCAGGGTCTCGATCGAGACGTCGATCCGATAATCCCAGGCATCACGAAAGATTACGTCCGATGCCACCTCGTAGCCCAGACGATCGACCAGTTCCGAGCGCAAATAGTGTCGAACCCCGTTGTTCAGCGGCTCTCCCCACTCGTGATATCGGGCCGGGCGAATCTCCCGGGCCCCGATCTGCACCACAACGGCCGCTCGATCGAGGTACGCGGCGATCGTGACCCGGCCGATACCCACCCGTTCGGCCGGCGCGGAATTCGTACTGATGCCCGTAGTCTCGCCACGCAGCAGGTACAGATGTCGGTCCGGCGGGGTCGACGAGCAGCCCAACATCACGACGAAGGGGACAATGGCTAGAATTCTCATTGCGTCGCCCTCGGTTCCGGATCGGGTCTGGTCTTGGTCGAGAAGATGATGGAATTTGGCTGGTCTTCCAATCGCTGCGCGAGATCCTGAAATCGCTGCAGGGTTCGATTGAGTTCGGATGTCGTTCGTTCCAGATCCGAATAAAACACAGAGTCCGATGAGAACGATTCGATCGTCCGGCGCAATTGTGCGAGGGTCTTATCGAGCTGCCCGGGAAGGCGCTGCGTTCCTTCACTGCCTGCAAGTCGGCGCACCGCATCGAGCGCACCGGCGGCCTGCTCCAAGGTGTCGTTCAAGTTTGCCACCGTGACATCCAGAGGCAACGCGTTGAACCGTGTGAGCAGGTTGTCGATCTGGCGTTCGATCCGGGCAATGCCACTGGGGAGCGTGGGGATCGTCGTATAGTCGCCAAACTCGCCCAGCGACGCAGGCTTCTCATCCGGATAGTAGTCGATCCCCACGTACAGGGCGCCCGTGAGCAGATTGCCACTGTTGAGGGTTGCTCGAAAACCGTTCCCAACCGCCTCCTTGATGATGTCGCGCATCGTCGCCGTCGCTGCCTCGCTATCTCCAATTCCCAAGCGGCCGGGTTCGATGCTGATCAGTACTGGCAGATGTGCGCCAGCGCCAGCGCGCCTGCCTTTCTGCCGCAACAAATCCTCATACAGCAATCGGTCAACCGTACCGATCCGGATTCCACGATATTCAACCGGTGCTCCCGGCCGGAGACCTCGCAGCGACTGGCCGAAGCGGACGACGTACTGGATGCTGTGTTGGTAGGATTGCTCGCGAGTACTGCTCTGGTTGGCGTACAGCCGAAATTTCGCGTTGTTCTTGACCGGCCCACCCGGATCGGCACCGTCGGGTACCGCAAAGGCGACGCCACCTGAAATCAACGCACTCAACGAACTCATCTCAAAGTCGATCCCCTCGGTTCCAGCGGTCAGCGACAAGCCGCTGGCATTCCAGAATCGCGTGCCCTCGGCAACCAAGCTGTCGTAAGGTGCTTCGATGAACAGTCCGTAGCTCATCACCTTCGCCTCGATGTCCAGCTCCGCAGAATCCACCCGGCCAACCCGGTAACCGCGAAACATCACCGCATCACCCGCACTCACGGAACCGGCTTTGGTCGAGGTTAAGATCAGGTGCAAACCCGCGGCCCCCGATGGCGTTACCGGCGGGTCCTCGAGACCGTCGAAATGCTTCCGGCCCGGCGCGCCTTCTCCGGGAGCCAGTTCGATGTAGCCACCCGAGAGAATCGTCGCCAACCCCGATATCCCGCCCGGCCCGACCCGAGCGCGAACCACCCAGAATTGCGTGTCCTCGCGCAACAGCTTCGCCGCCGCCGCATCGATGCTTGCGCTCACCACCACGTGTTCCAGGTCTTCAGACAGGACAATCTCGTCGACGGTTCCAACTTCAACGCTGCGCGCTTTGATCCTGGTCTTGCCCGCCGTCATACCTTCGGCGGTGGAGAACACAATAGTGATCTTGGGACCTTCGGTCAGGTAGGTGTACACCACCATGTAAGCACCGAGCAGGCCGGCAATGATCGGCAGCAGCCAGACCAGATTGATTCGGCGCTTTGGCTCGACGACCTGTACTTCCTCACTCATCTTCGCCAGCTCCCGCGTCCCAGATCAGGCGCGAATCAAATCCTTGGGCGGCGACCATGGTAAACGCAACTACGCCCGCAAACGCCAGCGCGGCAATCCCCGGTTGAATCGTCAGCACCCCACCCAGTCGGATCAACGCTACCATTACCGCAACCACGAACACATCGATCATAGACCACTTGCCTACGAATTCGGTTATGCGATACAGGACGGTACGCTGATGCCGTTGCGTGGCGCGTTTACGCCAGACGCTCCAGCTCAGCGCGAACAGCGCAAGCATTTTGCCTACCGGGATCATTACGCTGGCAAAAAAGATGATCCCTGCAATCGGGTAGGATCCCATCTTCCAGAACAGCACCACACCACCCATGATAGTACTGTCCTGAGACACGCCCAGTGTTTCGGTCGTCATGATGGGCAGCAGGTTGGCCGGAATGTAGAGAATGGTTGCAGTGATCAACAGGGCGACGGTTCGCGTCACGCAGTCGTGCGCGCGCAGATGCACGCGCGCATTGCAGCGCGGACATCTGGGCGAGCCTACGGCGACAAGTTTCCAACAGGTGTGACAGGACGCCAGGTCACGCGCCGCTGCGGTACCCGCCGGAAAGCTCATCGACTCGACACCCGGTCGATTGCCTGCCAGACAGACAAGCGATCGAGATGACTGATCGCGCCGATGAGACAAAGGGCAAACCCGATGTACGCCCAGAACGAAATTCCGATCACCACGGTCGCCAGCTTCATTATTTTGACCAGGCTGACGATCACTCCAAGCACGAACACTTCGACCATGTTCCAGGTGTTCATGCCGTACAACAGCCGCCCGGCAGGAATCAGCCAGGGCGCATTGCGTCCACGAATCAGCGGTATGACCAGGCCCAGAACGAGAGCCAGCAGCACCGCCGGCAACACGACGATGAGAACCAGAATGATAATCCCGAGGAATTGGGCATCGTTTTGGAACAGAATCTGCGCAGCCTGCGGCAACCTGAACATATTCTCGAGACCACCACGCTCGAAGCCAAGAAACGGGTACGCATTGGCGATGGGAAGCAGCAGCAAACCGGAAATCGCGAACGCCAGCGCGCGCGTCAGGTGATCATCGCGGGCAACCTGAATCAAACCGCCACAGCGCGGGCACACCGCGCGCTGGCCCTTCGTCAGCGGCTTCAAATCCAGCAACGCATCGCATTCATGGCATGCGATTTGCCGATCGATCTGATCTTTAGTCAGCTCCATACCGTCCTTTGGCACGCTCGTCGAGTTCCGCAACGACGAGTGCCGCCCCATTCCCTGCTCGTTTGCCATCAGCATGATACCGCGAATTCGGTAGAATGCACGGCTCCACGGAGGGACCCGAATTGAATCCACTGCGCGCGTACCTGATGGGAACCGGCTCGTGGTTCGTCGGCTTCGGCATTCAAATGGTCACCTTCGCCTGGCTGGTGACGATGGTGCTCGACGCCTCGCCGGCAATGGTCGGCGTGGCGCAGATGGCGTTGCTCACGCCCATGCTGATACTGGTTCTGATCGGTGGCGGCCTGGCGGATTTTCTGGGTGGCCGGCGGGTCGCGCTGGTGGCGCAGGGCCTCGCCGTCTTGCCGCCATTGCTGCTCGCGTTGGTCATCTGGCAGGGCCAGCTTTCTTTTGCCACGATGGTTGCCTATGGAATCGCGATGGGCTCGGTGTCCGCGTTCCTGACACCGGCCCGCGACGGACTGCTGAACGATGTTGCATCCGGCACCGTCCAGCAGGCCGTGGTACTGGCGATGTTGGTCCAGTTCATCGGCCAGATGGTCGGGATTTTCATCGCCTCCTTCGCCACTCGTTGGGGCGCAGTCACGGTGTTGACATTCCAAGGCACGATCTTTCTAGTCGGCGTGCTCGGCTTCGCCCGTATCCCGCGGCCCGAAGTGGCGCCAGTCCGCCGCCATACATCGATGCTGACGGAATTGCGTCAATCGATAGTTGCGGGTTACCGGGTGGTGGCCGGCGATCCGGCGACCCGGACAACGGTACTTCAGAACATCGCCATCAGTGTGTTTTTCATCGGCGCATTCATCGTCACCATTCCCCTGCTCGTCCGTGAATACTATGGAGGCGACTCCACCGAGCTGGGCTGGACCAACGGCGCTTTCTCCCTCGGCCTGGTGATTGTCGTGGCATTGCTGACCCGAGTCCCCGACCTGACGCATCCAGGTCGCGCGCTCATTGTGGCCCAGGCGACCGGCGCGGTTGCCCTGGCAGGCGCGGGCCTGGGCGTGCCATTCCCGGTGTTCGTTGCACTGATCCTGACGTGGGGCGCCTTTGGCGGGGTCGCCATGAGTATGTCGCGCACCATCGTCCAGGAGCGGGCACCGGCAGACAGTCGCGGCAGGGTCCTGTCTTTCTACACCCTGTCGCTGATGGGCGCTGGCCCCATCGGTGCACTGTTCAATGGGTTCATGGTAGGTTGGATTGGACCGCGCCACACCCTGGTGCTCGCCGCGGGACTCATGTTCCTGACGATGGTAGTGGTTGCCCTCACCTCCCAGCTATGGAATTTGAAAGGCCACACCACCGACTCCTAGCCCGTTGCTGATCAGAATGCAAAGCCCAGCGGTGCCGCCTCGGTCCAGGTGATACTCCCGTGCGGCGATTCGAAGCGCAGCATCAGTCCCGACTTGTCTGCGGCAACGACGGAAACATCCGCCGGCGCCGGGTCGAGCAGCTCGAGCGCCTGGTGCCCAGTTGGAAAGGTGACGCGGAACGCCTCGAGACGGCCCACCTTCGGGGCACTGGCAGCCGGGTGATCACAATCGAGCCAATCGATGTAGAACGGCATCAGGCCACCCAGCTGATGGCCGCCAACACCCATCAGCTCCCACTCCAGCCGCGTACCATCTGGTGTGGCGCGTGCAGTTCGGCGCGCCGGGCCCGGCGCGAGACCGAGCTCGGCTGCCCGGGCAGCTACCTCGGTCAAGTTCTGTGTTCGGATCGCCCAATGCAGCAGCGTCAGAGTCTCGAGTTGCGCCAGTCGTGCGCCAAAGGTTTCGGCCAGCGTCTGCTCCGGATCCGGCGCAACGATCTCCAGGTAACAGTCCGCGCCGAACGAAACCAAAGCATTGCGGGTGCCGAGCCCAACGTGCTGACCCCCATCCGCCGGAACCACCCCGGTGAGTTCCTCAAACTCGCGCTTGGCCATTGCCAGATCCGGCGCGGCAACCACCACATGATCCAGCCCGTTCACGTGTGGAACTTGAGATGCATTTCCTCGATGGAAACGAAGAACAGGCTCGATTGGGTCACCGGATCCGGCAACGGCCGAGCCAGTTCGATGTCGTGAAGCCGCTCGAGCAGCGCCCGATAGGCGCTGCGCAGTTCCTGACGCGCAAGCAACGCGCCAATGCAACTGTGCACACCCACGCCAAACGCCATGTGCGTTACGGCGCGCTCCCGGTGAATGTCGAACGTGCCCGCGTTGGGAAATTGGGACTCATCACGATTGCCCGCCCCGTAGCGCACGATCACCATCGAACCCTTCGGAATCACCGTGCCATGCATTTCAACATCGCGCGTAGTCTGTCGGGCCAGACCCTGTACCGGGCCTTCGAAGCGCAGCGTCTCTTCGATGAAATTGTTCAGCAGCGTTGGGTCCTCACGCACCTGCTGCGCCTGATCCGGATGGCGAACGATCAACCACATCCCATGAGCCAGCGCGCTGGTGGTCGTTTCGTAACCGCCGGTGATGAGCTGATGCATCAGACTCTGAAGCTCGTGCACCGACAGCGGCTGTTCGCCTTCAATCTCCGCGTTAACGAGCGCGGAAATAATGTCGTCGCGGGGTTCCCGACGCCGCGACTCGAACACCTCAGCCAGGTAGTGCTGCGCCTCGAGCTCAGTTTCCGCAACGGCACGCATCTCGGTCTCGTCCAGTACCCGTGTCGCAGGAGCGAGCATCGCATCCGCCCAACGCTTGAAGCGATCGATCTCTGACGGGTCGAGGCCGATCTGCTCGGCAATAATGATGCCGGGGAACGGTAGGGCGAACTCGGAGATGAATTCGCAGCTGCCGCGCTGCGCGAACCGGTCGATCAGCTCGTGGGTCAGCGCATCGATTCGCGGGGTCAGGTCTTTCACGCGCCTGCCCGTGAAGACTCGCTTCAGCAGTTCCCGGTAGCGGGTGTGTTGCGGCGGGTCCGTGCGCTGCAAGGTCTGAACATGTGCCCAGCCCTTCTCCTTCAGCGTATCTTCCAGAATCCGGGCGACGTCGCCCTGCAATCCGCCCTGGGATCGTACATCGCTCGAGAAAGTCTCGGTGTCCCTGAGCACTTCACGCAGGTCGTCGTAACGCGTGATCATGTACATGCCTGTCTCGGGCATCCGGTAGACCGGACATTCCGAATGCAATTTCGAATAGAAGGGAAACGGATCCGCCTGCACGTGCGGATCCAGCATGCTGTAATCCGCAAGCGGTCGATGATCGAGCGGTGGATGGTTCTGCTGTGTCATCGCCTGGCTCCGGTTGCGCCCGACCCAGCATAACCCCGCGCGGCCCGGCTCGGCGAATTCACCCGTGCGTCGTCCAGGATGGCGCATGCCACCAATCGGCAACGACATGAGCCGGACTTCGTGGGACCATCCCAGCATGAACGATCAAGGTACCGACATCGCGCCAGGCGTATCGACACATTCGGTCGGAATCGCCGGTGCGGAGCGGTTGAGCCTGGCGGTCATCTGGGCCTATTCCATTCCGCGAATCGGCTTCGGCATCCTCGGCATCCTGTTCGCCACGTACCTCATGAAGTTCGCCACAGACGTGCTGCTGATCGCGCCGGCGGTGATGGGCACACTGCTGGCCGCGTCGCGATTGTGGGATGGCGCGTCGGATCCCCTGATCGGCTATCTATCCGACCGAACGCGATCCCGGTTCGGACGACGTCGGGTGTGGCTGTTCTGGGCGGCGATCCCCACGGGCCTCGGCATGGTCATGATGTGGTCACCGCCGAACACGCTGGACGCTACCTGGCTGGTCATCTGGATGGGCGCCGGACTACTGCTGTACGAGACGGCCAGCACCGGCTTCAACATTCCGCATGGCGCGCTCGGCGTCGAGCTGACACCCAACTACCACGAGCGCACCCGGCTGTATGGTTATTCGCACATGATCGGTGCCATCGGCACGATCCTGGGGCTCGGCGCGTTGCACCTGATGAACATTGCCGAGGACAAACGGCAGTTCGCATTCGAGCTGTCCCTGGTGGTGGGCGCTCTGGTCGCGCTGTTGATCCTGGGTTCGACGCGAATGCTGCCGGAGCGCCTCGACTACCAGGGACGTGGCGGTCAGCACGCCGTGAAATCGTTCGTCGACGTGTTTCGCAATCCGCATGCCCGGCTGTTGCTGATCGTGTTCGGGGTCGAAACCTTCGGCGCCGCCAGTATCGGCTTGATGGTGCCGTACATCGTCGAGTATGTGATACCGATGCGGGACCTGATGGTGCCCCTGCTGCTGGTCTACATAGTGCCGCAGTTCGTCTTGACGCCGCTGTGGATTGTGCTCGCGCGGCGCTACGGCAAGAAGAACCTGTGGCTGCTGGGGATGCTCGGCTCTGCCGGCGCATTTTTCGGCCTGTTCTGGCTCGAAGGGACGGGCCCGCTGATCTGGATCTACGCGTTCGGTGCCGGGTTGGCGGCCGGCATCGGCGCCGTCGTTGCACCGGCCATACAGGCCGACATCATCGACTACGATGAGTACACGACCCACGAGCGCAAAGAGGGCGCCTACCTCGCCGTATGGAACCTGGTGCGCAAGTCCGCAGCTTCCGTCACGGCCCTGGTGATGGGGATCTCCCTGCAGCTGGCCGGATTCGAACCCAACGTCGAACAGACTGAGGCCGCGAAGCTCACCATGCGTGCTCTATTCGGCCTGCTGCCCGCCGCGTGCTACGTGATCGGCGCGATCCTGTTTCTACGTTTCCGGTTCAACGAAGCGGAACACGCGGAGATTCGCCGGGCGATCGCGGACCGTTGACCCTCCTCGAGGACACCTAGCATGAGCGACCGCTATCGATTGTTTTCCTGGGAGCACAGCTACTTCTCCGGCAAGGTCCGGGCGTACCTGCGTTACAAACAGTATTTTGGTTGCTGGGTGAAGAAGGTCGCGGGTAGGCTGTACGAAGATGCACTGATGAACCATAGGACGCAGGAGAACCCAATATGACAGACCACCTCATCGAGACCCAGGCTGATGGCATCGCCACCTTGACGATGAATCGTCCCGAGGTGCGCAACGCCATGTCGGGCGAAATGATGGCGGCCCTCACCGAAGCCCTGCCACGTCTCGCCGCGGATCAGGCGATCCGCGTGGTCGTGCTGACGGGCGCTGGAGGCGCATTCTGCGCCGGCGGCGACGTCAAAGGCTTCGCCTCCGATGCGTCTTCCGGCAGCGGCGCGGGCAACGGATCCGGCGGTGGCGGGTTCAACCTGGAGCAGCGGGTGCAGGGCCTGCGCACCAGCATGGAGCTGAGCCGCTGGCTGCACGAAATGCCGAAACCGACGCTGGCGGTCATACCCGGCGCGGCCGCGGGAGCCGGTCTCTCGCTCGCCCTCGCCTGTGATCTGCGCATCGCCGCGGATACCGCGAAGTTGACGACCGCATTCTCAAAGGTGGGCCTGTCCGGCGACTACGGCGGGTCCTACTTTCTGCCCTATCTGGTGGGCGCAGCCAAAGCGCGGGAGCTGTACTTCACGGCAGACGTGATCTCGGGCCAGCAGGCCTTCGACATGGGCCTGGTCAACAAGGTCGCACCCGCGGATCATCTGGAATCTGAAGCGCAGGCATTCGCCACGCACCTTGCCGGACTGCCGACCGTTGCGATCGGCTACATGAAGAAAAACCTGAATGCGGCACAACACGGCTCGTTGAGCGACGTCATGGATCTCGAAGCGATGCACATGATTCGCACGTTCATGACCGAGGATCACAAGGGCGCAGCGCAGGCCTTCGTCGAGAAGCGGGCGCCGCAATTCGAAGGTCGCTAAGAGCGCCTCGAGGGACGATCTTATGGAGCAATGGCTGCCAAGACTCCCGTATTTGCGGGGTCCAACCGGCTCTCGAATACACCATTCTAGCGCCTGAAACCTACCGCACCGGGTACTGCGTAAGAAGTCATGTCGCGAGCACAGCTGATCGAAATGGCCAGACACAATCTGGCCCACGCCAAGGCCGGAACGATTGAACAGGAACCCGAGGTCATGCGGGTTCCCGTCTCCAATTACTTCGACCCCGATCGCTGGCGGCTGGAGATCGACCGGGTGTTCAAACGCATGCCGCTGATGCTCGCGTTGACGTGCGAGATGTCTGGACCCGGCGACTACCGCGCCCTGGAAGCCGTCGGCATGCCGGTCCTGCTGGTGCGCGGCGGGGACGGCGAGGTACGCGCGTTCGTCAACATGTGCAGCCACCGGGGATCGCAGATCGTCCGGGAAGGCACGGGCAATGCCAAGCGCTTCCCCTGCCCCTATCACGCCTGGACCTATGACCAACTGGGTGACCTGGTGTCCGTTTACGCGAGCGAGGATTTCGGCGAAATCGACAAGTCGTGCAACGGCCTGACCAAGCTGCCGGTGATCGAGCGGGCCGGTCTGATCTGGGTGGTGCTGAACCCCGCCTCGACGCTCGATCTCGAAGCGTTTCTATCCGACTACGACCAGATTCTGGCCCATTTCGGATTCGAGCACTGGCATCTGTTCGAGCGCAGAACCATCGCCGGCCCGAACTGGAAGATCGCCTACGACGGCTACATGGATCTGTACCACCTGCCGATCCTGCATCGCGAATCCTTCGGGGCGCAGATGCCCAACCAGGCGTTGTACTACCCCTGGGGGCCGCACCAGCGCGTCAGCTCGCCGGATCCAAGCCTGGCTGAGATGGAAGATCTGCCCGAGGAGGAATGGTCCGAAGCGCACCTGATGTCGGGCGTCTGGACGATCTTTCCGCACGTATCCATCGCCTCGTTCGACGGCGGCGGCGGACGCAGCGTGATGATTTCGCAGTTGTTTCCGGGCGAATCCCCCGGCGAGTCCATCACGGTTCAGAACTACGTAATGGAGAACGAACCCGACGAGGAGCAGGCCGCGGCCGCGACGGAGCAGTTCACGCTGCTCGAGTATGTGGTAAGGGAGGAGGACTACGCGACCGGATTACGCCAGCAGAAGGCCCTGCGCACCGGCGCCAAAAGCCATGTCATGTTCGGCCGCAACGAGGGCGGCGGCCACCGCTTCCATCGATGGCTGGACAAACTCCTCGAAGCAGACGACGACCAGCTGAACGAACTCTTTTTACACGGGGAACGTTGGGGGCGCTAGCAGCCTCTTTTCCCACAATTAAAAGTAGTAAACCCAGCGCGCGTAGAGCTGGGTTTGCCCGCCACGCGTCAGGTCACCAAGCACTCTGATTCCGCCGTACTCGTCGCCTTCATCGCCTAACGGTACCGTCACGCCGACTTCAAAGCGTTGATGATCACTGGGTTCGAAGCTCAGCTGCATCTGTACGAGGCTCGAGGCGTCATGCAGATTGCTGATGAGCGTCAGGTTCTGCCTGACCAGCGGATGCCACTCGATGGACCCGCCCAGCGCCGTGTAGTCTTTCATGAAGTTGAAGACCTCGCCGCGCTGCAACCGGACGACGAGTGACTCGGGCAAACTGAAGATGTCGACGGGCTTGTCATTTCGACCGAAGCCGTTGCGGTAATACTCGGCAAACACGTAGGCATTTTTCTGCGCGATGGCGAAGCTGTAGTCCAGATTCACGATTCCTGAAACCACCCATTTGTCCTCGTTATCCAGGCGGGTAGCCAACCAATCAGTCTGCCACAACGCCCCGCCCAGAGGGTGTCTGAAGGTGAAACCAACGATCAGGTCCTCGTAGTGCCGGCCACCCACGAGTTCGATCTCCGAATCGCCTATGAACGTGTGCCACTTTGCGCCAATCGAGTCCTCATCCAGATCGCGGTTCTCTTCATCATCACGGCGCAACACGAGCAGCAGCTGTACATCGCCACCTCCTGGCAACAGCGCATCGATCCGCACCAGGTCTTCACCAGGCTTGTAGTCGCGATCCACGGTCGTGGGCGCAAACGGGGCGAACAGGTCCATTGGCTGAAATACCTTGCCGCTGCCCCAGCTCACCGCGTCACGACCCAGCGTGATCGCCCAGTTGTCGCCTCGATAGGTCGCTGCCAGGCGATCGAATCGGTGATAGACCCGATGGTCAGCCCCGTCATCCAGAGTCCAGGTCAGATCGAAGAAGCGCCGATCGTCGTCGCGCGGCGTCTGGTCGAGCGTGTTCTGAGGCGTCCGGTTGAACTGGAAACTGTCACCGACCTGGTAGATGGTGCTGTGCGCAGCGACCCACTCCCACCGGCCCCGGCGTTCGGTAAACATCAAACGCAGATCGAAATCGCCATCGCTGGCTGGGGTTCCGTCGATCTCCCGCTGAAGATCGTGCGTGGGGAAATACGACTGGGTTCCGAACGCCTTGAAACGCGCGTCGAACTCCACCGCGTGACTGATAGCTGCGTAGCCCGCAATCATCAACGCCGGCCAACGAGGCATCACGCGGCGACGGAATCTGCCTTCTCGTCGGAGACGATCCGGCCGTCTCTCAACTGGACGTGCCGCAACGCATAGCCCATGACCACCGGGTCGTGAGTCGCCGTGAGAATGGTGACGCCGTGCTCTCGATTGATGCGGGTCAGCAACTCGAGCAACTCCGCTGTGGTTTTGGAGTCGAGATTGGCACTTGGCTCGTCGGCGAGCAGCAGTACGGGGTGGGTTACGATGGCTCGGGCGACCGCGACGCGCTGCTGCTGGCCTCCCGACAGCTCGCCTGGCCGACGCTCTGCCAGATCGCCGATACCGAGCGAATCGAGCATTGCGACCGCGCGTTCACGACGCTTGCGCGCCGAGACACCCTGCAGCTGCATGATGAACTCGACGTTCTCCCGCGCAGACAATACCGGGATCAGGTTGTAGGCCTGGAACACGAAGCCGATCTTGTTCAACCGTAGATCCGAGAGCCCGGCCTCGTTCAACGTCGACAGTGCCACGCCATCGATGCACACGTCCCCAGAGGTGGGCCGGTCCAGTCCCCCGATGAGGTTCAGCAGCGTCGATTTGCCGGACCCCGACGGTCCTGCAAGACTGACGAACTCGCCCGCCGCCAGATCGAAATCGACATCGACGAGCGCCTGCACCGGTACGGCATCGTCCTGATAAATCCGGGTCAAGCCTCGGCAATTCGCCACTAACTCTGCCATATCACCTTCTCATCGCCTCCAGGGGTTTGATTCTTACCGCCCGCAACGCGGGGTAGAAACTTGCGATCAGGCCAAAGATCATGGTCATGATGGCCACCAGCACGAGGTCGGCCACCAGCAGCCGGGGCACCAGGACCGTACGCATGCCGAACATCTCCACGCCCGCCGCCCAGCGTCCCAGATCGATGCCCTCGTCGAGCAAGCTCACCAGCCAGACCCCGACAGCAAGTCCCAGCACCAGGCCGACACCGATGATCAGTACCGATTCGATCACCACTTGAGCAACCACGGCGCGCGGACGCATGCCGAGCGCGCGCAACATACCCAGTTCCCGGGTGCGCTCCAACACGGCCGTTACCAGCGTGTTGATCAAGCCAAAACCAAGCGCGATCATCATGATCGTAAACCAGATGAAGATCGCCGCATCGGCGAACGCGAACATAGCCGCGATCTGGGGCTGCAATTCCCGCCAGCCCATGACCTCGAGATCGGAGAAACTCGCCGCCAACTGTCGTCCGGCGAGCGCGCCGTACTCATCGGCGATCAACCGCACGGAGATTTCCGTGATCGCCGTGGTGTCGAGCAGGGCCTGCAGGGTCTCCCGGCCGGTAAACACGAAGACCTTCTCGACCCCCGTGCCTTCGCCGTCGTATAGCCCCACAATTCGAAAGCCTGCCTCCCGATTGAGCCCATCGCTGCCCTGCGTAATCATCACGATGCGTCGACCAAGCCGGGTGTCGAGTTGCTCCGCAAGCGCCTTACCGATCAGCACCCGCCGGTCGGCCGGACCCTCGAGATAGCCACCGATGATGTCCACCTCCCCGAGGAACGAGATAAGGGTCTCGCGCTCGGGATCCACGCCCACCAGTTGGACGCCGCGCGTTTCACGCTCGGACATGATGACCGCCGGCACCCGAACCCGCGACGTCCAGCCCAACACCAGCGACGGGTCCAGCGGCGGTTGCCAGTCGGGCGCGATGGTAAAGCTCTTGTCGATGGATGGATCTGCGCGGTAGCCCGGCGCCAGCACCTTGACGTGACCCGCCAGGTTGTTGACGGCGTCGTTCAACATGTCACCCTGATAGCCACGAATGACGGCGTTCGCGAACACCACCGTGCCCACCGCCACCAGGATCGCTGCGAGCAGCATGCCGTTGCGACGACGGTGCCGCCACAGATTGCGCCAACTGAGCTGCACCAGCAGCGTAAACGGAAGCGTCACGCCGCAGCCCTCAGTTCGGTGGCCGGTTGCATGTGCCGGACCCTGAGGGTTGGAATCGCCGCCGCCAGTTGAATCGACACGAACATCAGCACCGGTGCCGCCACCAGCACGCCATGTGCCAGCGACGGATAGAGACGATCGGGCATGTGGTACTGGCGTAACAACTCGCCGACATCGCCCAGTGGGATTCCAGTACGGGCCATGAGCGACACCACCAGCACGCTCATGCCCACGCCAAGCGCGACGCCAAGCAGGCACATCAGTGCCGCTTCGAGCTGCAGTTGCAACATGATCTGCCCAGGGCGCATGCCAACCGCCAGCAACATGCCGAACTCCCGGCTGCGTTCGAACACGGTCATGGCAAAGGTATTGAACACGCTGAAGGTGACCAGCAGCGCAAGCAGTACAAAGAAGATCTCGGTGCCCGCCTGTTTGAGACCTACCATCTGCTCCAGCTCAGGCATCAGTTCGGACCAGCTCCTGACCGACAGCCCTTCCCCGAGCCTTTGCTGGAGTGCGACCTTGAGCGCGTCAGTCCGTTCGAAATCCGTCAGCCGCAGCGCCAGCACGTGACCCTCGTCCGTCAGATCGAAAGCCTCCTGAAACGCGCGCAGCTCGACCTGCAGCAACGACCGATCCAGATCGATAATGCCGGAATCGAAAACGCCGACGATCTCGATCGCCATTGCCGCGATCCCACCGTCCTTGCCGCTGCCCAGCACCACCACCTCGTCGCCCACCCCAACCGCCAGATTCACGGCCAGCGTTGCGCCGATGATCGCTTCCCGGCCAGTCGCAAGATAGCGGCCTGAAACGATCCGGTCGGGCAAACTCGACAGTCGACGCTCCCGGATGGGGTCGACGCCCATGACCTGGGCGCCGAAGGTGCGCTCATCGCCGGAGACCAGGGCAAACGCCTGGGCGCGCAACGCCACCGCTTCGATCTCGGGGTGCAGTTCCAGTTCAGCCAGCAGCGAGCTGGCGTCACGAACCGTGTTGCGCAGCCCCGGATCGTCGGCGAACGACCTGTGCTGTATCTGCAGATGGCCGGAAATCAAGCTGGTGGCATTGTCGATCATCAGGCTGAACGTCCCCACCTGCATGGACCACGCAAACACCATGATGAATATCGAGAAGCCCACGCCGCCGGCCGTGAGCCAGGTCCGCCGCCGCGACCGCCAGAGGTTACGCCAGGCCAACGCCACGGTTATCGGCGTGAATGCCGACCGCCGGGCAACGCCGGGACGGGGAACTGCTAGCGCTTCAGTCGACACGCAGGGCGTCCGCCGGGATGATGCGCCGGACCTTCTGAAACGGCAGAAACGCCGCAAGCTGGCAGGCAATGATCAGCGCGATTGGAATGCTGCCCATCAACAGGACGTTGCGACCGCCGTACAGTCGATCGGGCATATGGAACTGGCGCATCAGTTCAGCCGAATCGCCCATGGGAATGCCGAATTCGATCATCCAGACGAGCAACGGGGCCACCAGCACCAGGCCGAGCGTCACCCCTACCAGGCTCATCCATAGCGCTTCCAGCTGCAGCATCCCAATGATTCCCCAACGGCGCACACCCAGCGCGATCAGCAGGCCGAACTCGTGGGTGCGCTCGAACACCGTCATGATAAAGGTGTTGACTACGCTGAACAGCACCAGCAACGCGAGAATAGAATAGAAGAACACACTCGAGACGCGATCGAGCTCGATGGATTGCTCGAGCTCCGGCAGCAGTTCACGCCAGTGCAGGGCCCTCAGGCCCGCTGACAGCTCCTGATTAAGCTGCGCCGCGAACGGATCGCTGTCGGCCGCCCGATGAAGCCGTATCGCAATGTGGTGGACTTCATCGCCCATGCCATAGGCTTCGCGAAACGTTTCAATCGGGATCTCCAGGGTCGCGCGGTCGAGGTCCGCGAGGCCCGTTTCGAAGATGCCCACGACCTCGAGCGCCAGTGCGGCCAACCCGCCTTCGCGATCGGAGCCCAGCGTGATTATCTCGTCACCCACCTCAATGCCGAGGTTACTTGCCAGCGCCTCGCCGATAAACGCCTCGGAACCGCCCTTGATGAACCGGCCACGCGTCGTCGAGCGGGCAATGGACGACACCCGCGGCTCGACGTCCGGGTCGACGCCCAGCAGTTGGGCCCCGAAGCTGCGCTCGTCATCGGAGACCAGTGCATATGCCGAGAGTCGAGGCGCCACCGCGGCAACCAACGGTTGCCGTCGGAGATCGGCCACCAGAACGGACGCGTCGGGCACCGTGGTCCTTAGTTTGGGATGGTCCTGATACGCCTCGTGCTGAATCTGGATGTGGCCGTGGTACAACCCGGTTCCCGTGTCGATCATCGTTGCGTAGCTGCCGGATTGCAGCGACACGGACGCGGTCAGCAGCATCACCGCGAATGCGACGCCGCCGGCGGTCAGCCAGGTGCGGCGCCGGTTGCGCCACAGGTTGCGCCAGGCGATGGCGAAGATCGTCAGCGCCGATTGGCGAATGATCTGCGTCCGGGGCGCGACGGCAAACCCAGACAGGGCTTCACTCATCCGGCGCGGCCGGTTTTCAACGCAAACACCGTGAACAGGGCATCGTCGACCGAAATGTCGAAATCGGCCTTCTCGTAGCTGATCTCCGTCCAGTTGTCCGGCTCATCGAGCTTCGACATTCGTATCCGGGTCGCGAAGACTCGATTGCCCAGCGTGCCGATATCGACCGCCTCCAGACGTTTCAGGGGCACCATCTCCTGATCGAAATAGGTTTGCGAGATCAACACGTAGTCGTCGCGAATGACCATTTCTTCCTTGCCCCACACCACCGGCGCATTTTCGTGGGGGGTCGCCTCGATGGTGTAGTGCGTGAAGCCGTCCACCTGCTGGGTGTCAATCAATACCAGGTCGTACTGATGCAACAGCTTGTCGGTACGTGACAGATCCTGGTAGGAAAAATCGGAGCCCGCCCAGCCCTGGGACATCATGCTGAACGGCAAGCGGATCACCCGGTTCAGTTTAGGCGTAAAGGTCCACATCTTGTTGCCGGTCTTCAGCGTGGCACTGCCGGCGTCCTTGGCCGGCGCGGTGAACCTGATGAGCGCGTCCTCCCGGCCCCGGGTCCAAGCGCGCAAACTGGAGGTGCGCTGCCAGTCGGGCCGATGGATCACCATGGACATTTCCGTGTAGGAGGAAACGCCCCGGGTCAGGTCGATTGCCGCCGCAACCAGATCGCGCGCCGTGGGTTGATCCGCTTGCTCGGAAAAGGCAGTCCCGCCCAGACCCATCGCCAGAGCAACTGCAATGAACCGAATAACAACCATTTGCGCCTCGCTCAATTTGTGATTAAGTTTATACACTCAAATAATTGACTATGTCAAAATATTTACCCATGTCGCTACGGCAACGCAAGAAGGACCAGGTTCGAGACGAGATCCTCGAAGCCGCCGGCAAGCTCATCGCTCGCCTCGGCTATCACCCGACGAACATGCGTGCCATCGCCGACCACGCCAACATTTCGCACCAGACGTTGTACAACTATTTCCCCACCAAAACCGCCCTGTTGAAAGCCCTGCTCAGCCGGGACGCAGCAAAAATCACCGACCCACTGAGCGCCTTGCTGGACGAACGCCACGGCAACCTGCTGAGCCTGCTCACCACGGCGGTATCCACCCTGTTCAAAGTACTCGATCAGAACGACCGGTCGTTATGGTGCGAGGTGTGGACCGTCTCAATACGCCAACCAGGCGAGTTCCTGCCTTTATACGACGATTACGACCAGGACGCCCAGCGACTCTTCGGTGGCGCGGTCGTCGACGCACGACGACGCGGCGACCTGGTCGAAACGCTGGATGTCGAACTGCTCGCTCAGACCATATACAGCATCGTCGACTACGCCGGCCTGGTGTTCATCATGCGCCCCGAACTCACCGCAAACGACACGATCGCCCAGGTGGTCGCACAACTCGAACTCCTGATCCGTCCCTACCTGCGCGCGGATTAACACGGGGCTTCATGTATATTGCACCTCCTGGCTCACCGGCCGGGAAAGATCCGGAAAAGATTTGGACATCCATCAAAGATGATGGATGTCCAAATTTGTAAGACACTCGAAAAAACAAGGGAGAACGACACCATGGCCACCGTCATGATCACCGGCGCCAATCGCGGCATCGGCTTGGAACTCACCAAACGCTACGCCGCCGCCGGCAATGAGGTTATCGCCTGCTGCCGCGAACCGGACAAGGCCGACGCGCTGCAAGATCTCGACAAC
>Ga0209988_10000512_pt1 | contig 24108 bp, 18 predicted proteins | sample N075metaG_FD_183115 | JGI IMG/M metagenome (GOLD analysis project Ga0209988, IMG submission 183115) | Deep subsurface microbial communities from Kermadec Trench to uncover new lineages of life (NeLLi) - N075 metaG (SPAdes) (version 2) | ecosystem: Environmental > Aquatic > Marine > Ocean trench... | reverse complement strand
AGTGGGGGGCCTTGACCCTCGACCGGCGGGGGAAGCAGCAAAGAGAAAGCCGCGAGGAGCCCGAGGATTCCGGATGAAAGTTTCATGCGTTCTCTAAACCAGCGGAGAACCCGTGTTCCTGACCCGACCGCTGCTAGAATTGTCAATTCTGGGCGGAGTCCACGGCGGGCGGTGCACCGGGTTGGACCGCGGCCGGCTGGGTCGGCGTTTCTTGCACCGCCCCCCTCAAATCGTCGACTCGCTCCACCGTGGCTCTGACCCCGCTCTCGAAAACCTTCCAGTCGATCTCCTGCCGGAGTGCCACCATGATCGACGCCATCGGGATCACGTTACGCGTTCCTGCGGAGATTTCCCGAAGGACCTGAAGGGTGGTACGGTCCAACGCTTCGTCCGCTGTCTCACCGTCCAGGAGAGCTATCCTGCGAAGCCCGAGGTCATCGGTCGCCTCTCTTATTCTTTGGCGCGCAAGGTCATCCAGGGAATCGACATGTTCCTCGGTCGGGCTGATTCCCGCTTCGGCGGCGCGGGCGAGCAGAACCTGCGCCTGGCCGAGACGGTTGAGAAGAGCGGCCAGCGCCTCGTCGGGGGCTACCGCCAGCTGAGCCGGGAGGTCGGCCTGCTGCGTATTGAGCAGGAGCAGTGCGTCGGATACCGAGTACGATCCTCCTCGAAATGACACGAGTGTGCGGCCCGCCGCCCTGCCACTGAGCGAAATTCTCGGGTTGTTCGCGAGTTCCCGCAGGACCTCGACGGCCCCCGTCTCCACTTCGATCTCACCTTCTTCCTCGACGTTGACCAGGAGGAGCGAGTCGGCCTCCCGTAACCTCTCCACAACGAGCGAATCCCGAAAGTTGCTAGAACCGGCCTCGAAGGTCGTTGCCTTGCGATCGGTGACTTTGATGACGTGGAGCCCAAGTGAAGACGCCACCGGACCACCGACCTCACCTACCGCCAAGGAAAATGCGGCCTCTTCGAACGCGGGCACCAACATTCCTCGGCCGAAGAATCCGATGTCACCCCCTTGGACTGCGCTGCCGGTGTCCTCGCTGTATTGCTCGGCCAGAGCCTCGAAGGATTCGCCCGCGGCCGCCCGCCCCCGCAGCTGCTCCGCGAGGTTGTCCACGCTATCCACCTGGGCCTGAGTCGCCTGATCCGGAAAGGCGAGAAGGATGTGCTGTGCCCGAACCGAGTCGGCCGGAGGGTCGGCGTCCCACATGGCCCTCAAATCCTGGTCGGAGATCGCCGTATCGGGTCGAACGACCGAGCTCATGTAGGCGTCGATGATCTCCTGGTCGAGCTGGGGTCGGAGGAGCGGACCGAGATCGAGTTCCGTGAAGAGCGAATCTTCCCGGGCCCTCATCGCAATGAGTGTATAGTCGACCCAGAAGTTCGCGAGCGCGTCCACGACGCCGGGTTGATTCGGTACGGTGTTTTGGCGGGCGAGAATTTCCACCATCTGATCCACGGTCAGTTCATGACCGCCCGCCCGCGCGAGAACCCTCCCTGATTCTGGCTCGCAAGCCCAAAAAAACGCCAGGCACCCGAGGCCCAACGCCCTGGCGCGGTTACCCAGGGGACGAGTGTTATGTCCAGGGTGATGTAGCATCGTCACTCATCTCCGTAGGGGCCTGCTGAAGGCGTGGGGTACGGCGGCGCGAAGGAGTCTTCACGCCGCCGCGTCCCGCGCTTCGATCAATTTGGTGAGGGCCAGGATCAGGGTCGAAACTAGCGATTCCGGGCCCACTTGACGAAGGACCAGTGAGAGTGGCGTCATGCGTCTCACCTCCACCTCGACAGAGCGTTCTTGAAGAGGGCGTTCGAGAACCGCCAGGCGCGGCACCACCGTTGCCCTGAAATTCACTCTGGCCTCGCTCTTTCCTACGAGTATTCGTTCGACGCCGATTTGCCTACCGAGGATTCGTAGTGCGGCACCGTCGAGCAAATGCTCCACGTGAACGGGAGGAGCTCCGAAGCGATCGGCCAGTTCCTCTCGTAGGGAGGCCACCTCCGCCATTCGACTGAGCTTAGAAAGTCTTCGGTAGAGATGTAGTTTCTGGCCCGAGTCGGCAATGTACGAGTCGGGTAGGTAGGCGGCGCCCGTGATCGAGACATCGGGGTCTGGAAATTCGCGGCCTTCCTCCGCTCCCTGGAGCCGCCGCACGGTCTGCTCGAGCAACCGCATGTAGGCCTCTATGCCAATGGAATGCGCGAAGCCGGACTGCTCTCCACCCAGCAAATTTCCCGCACCCCTCAATTCCATATCCTGCAGAGCCACGGAATATCCGCTCCCCAGCTCCGTGTGGTGTTCCAAGATCCGGAGACGGCGCTCGGCCTCGGCACTGAGCTCGGTGGGTGCGATGAGATAGCAGAAAGCTCGGCGGTCCGACCGCCCCACCCGCCCACGGATCTGGTAGAGTTGCGACAGTCCGAAGTGGTCGGCCCGGTTCACGATAAGGGTGTTCGCGTTCGGGACGTCGAGACCGTTTTCGATGATCGACGAGCAGACCAATATGTCGATCTCCCCAATCACAAAATCCCGCATGACGTGGTCCAACTCTCGAGGCCTCATCTGCCCGTGTGCAATTTCGATTCGCGCCTCGGGAACGAGCACCCGAATCCGCGCAGCCGCTCCCTCGATGGTCGACACCAAATTGTGGAGAAAGAACGACTGTCCTCCTCGGTCCAACTCTCTGAGCAAGGCCTCCGTGAGAATGGAATCCGACCACGGAACTACATGGGTGATGACCGGCATCCGATCCAGCGGAGGAGTACGGATCAGGGAGAGGTCCCGCAGGCCCACGAGCGACAGGTGTAATGTGCGTGGGATGGGGGTGGCCGTCAGCGTCAACACGTCCAGCGATGCCTTCAACTGCTTAAGGCTTTCTTTGTGCCGCACGCCGAAACGCTGCTCTTCATCGACGATCAGGAGCCCCAGATTGGCAAACTCGACGTCGGGTGAGAGTAGCCGGTGCGTCCCCACCACGATATCGATCCGCCCGCTGGCCAGGTCCTCCAGGAGTTTCTTCTGATCGGCCGGTGTACGGAACCGACTGAGCGCAGCCACGCGCACCGGATAGTCCGCGAGTCGTTCCGCGAAGGTGTGCCGATGCTGCTCCACGAGCACCGTGGTCGGTGCGAGTACCGCCACCTGTCTCCCGTCCTGGACCGCCTTGAAGGCTGCGCGGATCGCGATCTCGGTTTTTCCGTAGCCGACGTCGCCACAGATCAACCGGTCCATGGGCCTCTTGGACTCCATGTCGCGCTTCACCGCTTCCATCGCCGTCCGCTGGTCCGGCGTGTCTTCATAGAGGAAAGACGATTCCATCTCCTTTTGCCACTGCGTGTCCGGGGAGAAGGCGAACCCCAGGGCAGCCTCGCGCCTGGCGTAAAGGTGAAGGAGCTCGACGGTCATCATCTCGATGGCTTCGCTCGTCTTCCGCTTCAGGGTCTTCCAGCGCTTCCCCCCGATCCGGTGTAAAGCGGGAGGAGCGACGCTCTCGGATTCGCCAACCCATCGCTCGACCAGATCGAGCCGATATACGGGGACACGCAGGATCTCGCCGCCGGCGTACTCGATTGCCATGGACTCGAGCTCCTCCCCCCCGATCTCGATATGCTGCAGCCCCCTGAACACTCCAATCCCGTGATCCATGTGGACGACGTGGTCCCCGGGATTGAGTTGGGCCAGGCTCTCGAGCGCCACCGCCCCCCGGAAACGGCGCCGGCTCCGTACTCTCCGTGACCGGCGGAAGATCTCGTGGTCGGTGAGCACCTGAAGGGGCGGCGTGGCGGCCTCCAGTACGAAGCCGGCGGAGAGAGAGCCGACGACCAGGTGCACCCCGGGCGGAATTTTCTTGGGGCCTCCAAGGATTTCCTCGAGCCGGTCACACTGCCCCTGGTTGTCGCAGAGGACGAGGCTGCGACCCCCCGAGGCCGCGATGACACGGAGTGCGGAGCTCAGCCGTGCCATGTCCCGCTGGATGGCAGGGGGAGGGCTGCAGGAAAGCTCGATCTCCCCCCCGGCGGTGGCGGACAGGTCGATGCGGGCGAGAGCGTTCAGCCTCTGTTCCGCATCGGTGGCCGGGAGGAAAAGTGTGTCCGGGGCGTCCGGAGAGTCCCCCTCGGCCGTGAGTTCCTCATGGAGCCGGGACACATAGCTCCATGTCCGGTCGAGCTCTGGCCGCCATTTCCCTCCCTCCTCCGGGTGGACGGGTAGCAGCAGTGTATCGGCCGGGAGCAGTTCCAGAAGGGACCTGGAAACCAGGGTCGTTGATTCTGGGCCCCGCTGGAAATCCACCGGCAGGATGTGCGCTTCGTCCGTGGTGCCGCTCGTGCGCTGATCGAGGATGTCGAAAAAGCGTATGGAGGTGATTTCATCTCCCAAAAATTCGACCCGTACGGGCTCGGGGGAGCCGAAGGAAAAAATGTCGAGGAGACCACCCCGAACCGCGAACTGTCCAACCTCCTCGACGATCGGTACGCGCTCAAATCCGCGTTCGCCGAGATCCGCGATCAGAGTCTGGAATCCCACCTCTTCTCCCACACGGAGCGAAACCCGCAGTTCTGCGAGGTCGGCCGGAATCGGGGCACGTTCTTGCAGAGCCCGCAGGGTGGTCACGAGCAGTCGGGTCCGCCCGCCCAGGAGAGCCTCGACGGCCTCGACGCGGAGTGCCCCTATTTCCAGATGAGGTTCGCTCGATTCGTAGGGGCGTGCCTCACGTTGGGGAAAAAGAAAGGAAGTGCCTTCGCCAAGAAGTAGCTCGAGATCGACTTCGATCTCGATCGCACGCCTCGGCGAGGACGCGATCACGACCAGGAGCCGCGTGGCCAAGTGTTCGTGCAGCGCCGCCACCGCCGCGGTCGCGGCTGAGCCTATCGCTCCGGACAGAACCCTCCGTGCTCCTCGTTCCGGCAGCGCTTCGCAGAGCCGTTGAAAGCCGGGGCATGTGCCCAAAGCTTGGACGATGGGGTGGAGGGTGCCAGACACGTCAGCTCGATGAAGTTTTCTGGAGCGCCGGCGGCGCACCGGAGTGGGATCTCCCCAACGAGGGGCCCGAGGCCGCGACGAGGCTTTCCACGACGAGCACCATCGCCGCAGCGACCAGGAGCCAGCGCCAGACCTCCGGTCCCTGCCCGGCCGAGAACACCGCTCTAGCCCACCGGGCGCTATCGGTGACCAGCGTGGAGGGCCCCGGCAGGAGATCTCGCAGCACGCCGGTCTCGATCGGGGCCAGGAGGGATTCCTCCCTCGGGGCATTCAGGGCGATCCTTTGAATCGTCGAGTCACCCACCAGAAAATCGTACAGACCGGCGAGGGGCGTGGCCCCGAAGGGTTGTGTGTCGTCCACCGGATGAAGTGTCCCTGCGGGGTCTCGAATGCTGGTGGTTCCCAACGGAGGAAAGATCGGCATGCCGGCGATTGCACCGCCCCGGGTTCCCTGCGTATCACCCCACCGCGACACCATCCACTCCATCAGAGGCATCAGCGCTGCCGTCAACGGGAGGTTGGTGGACTGCTCGTCAAGCTCCGAGGCTACGAGCAGGTAGGAGCCTCTCGGGGTCGTGCCCTCCACGAGCCAGGGGTCGCCGGACGAAAGCCTCGCCAGCACGCTCTGATTCAGCCCCTCGGTGGCCGGAACCAGGGCGTAATGGGATCCGACCCGCACCTCGTCCAGATTGACGGGCCCGCTCCACCGGGTCACGGTGGCCTCTCCTACGGCGGTGGTGGGCTCGTACCGCCAGGGTATCCCCACCGCGGAAAGCACCCGGTTGAGGCTCGGAAGGAGCGCCGGATCGCTCGGTGGCAACACGATTACGGCCCGTCCCTCTTTCGCGGTTTCGGTCATTCCCGCGCCTGCCACGCTGATCAAGATGTCCGCGTCACGGATTGGCGCAGGACGCACCCGCCCCGCGTCGATCAGAACCGGGATCGCCTCCGCAAGAAAAAAGGGATTGGAGCCGGCCATCGCGAGGGTAGGGGCGGAGCGGACCCGAAAAGCGAAAAACCTCCGGTCGTCCCCGCGAAGATCATCCGGGTCGGTCTCGACATAACCGTCCACATATCCCGCGGCGAAAGGTCCGATGGGCAACAGCGCAGAGATGCCCACCCCGCCCGTCGCCGCTCCGCGAATTCGATTGGCAACCACCAGGCGGAGAGGGACACCCGCACTGTCTGCATCGCCGGCCAAGCGGATGGAAAGCCTCGTTCGCTGGTTCGCCAGGGGGGTCAGGCCGCCACCGATCATCAGGCTGTCCAGGTAGGCGTTTTCTCTGTCACCGTCCCGCTGGTCGAACACCACGACGGGTATGGGCCCGCCTTCGACCCGTGAGCCTGGTCGCTCGAAGGCGGACGCCTGGAGATCGGAAATCAGATGAATCTCAGCGACGGCCAGCCCCGCGCCCGAAGCCAGCACCACCGCTCGCTCGAGCGCCGTCCGAAGAGCTCCCCGCGCGTCCGTGGCTTCGGTCTCCGATATGGCGGCGCTCAACTCGGCTCGGGACCCCGTGATGGCAGGCCCCCAAGGCTCTCCTGCGCGGATTAGCCAGATACGGTCCTCGTCGCTCGCACGTTCGACACTTCGGAGCGCGACCCCTTTGAGAAGGTCCAGGACCCGCGCCCCCCCTCGGATCAATCCGGAGCTCATGGAATTGTCGACGATCAGTACGGTGGCCGTCGGATCGTGGACCCCGCCGCCTCCACGTAGAAACGGGCGAGCGCCAGCCGCCACCAGGAGGAGAACGGCCGAAATACGGAGAAGGAGCAGGAGAAGTTGGCGGAAGCGGATCGTGCGGGCGTGCTCTTTTTCCGTCCGGAGGAGATACTGGAGCGCCGGGAACACCATCCGCTTCGCGTCGTGCCTGTGGAAGAGATGCAGGATCAGCGGGACCGCCACCGCCACCCCCGCCAGGAGAAAGATCGGCGAAAGGAAACCCATCAGCCGAGATGTTCCCGCTTTCGAAGGTAAAAGCGCAGAGCTCTCGACAGCGGCGTCTCGGTTCCGATCACGACGTAGTCGATCCCGTAGGGGCGCAGGCCCCGGTCCCATTCTTCGATGGCATCGTTCACCGCGTTCCGGTACGCCGCACGCACGTCGGCGATGTTTACGTTGAGCTCATCCCCAGTCTCGGGGTCGAAGAGACGGGTGTCCCCTGCCGCAGGAAGGTCTCTCTCACCCGGGTCGATCAGGTGGAAAACGAGAACCTCATGCCCCTGGTGCCTCAGGAAGCGAAGTGCGGTCCGCGTGGTTTCAGGATCCACCAGAAGATCGGACAACAGGACCACGAGCCCCCGGCGACGTAACCGCACAGCGATGTCACGAAGCGCCGTGTGAGCGGATGTCCTCCCCTGAGCCTCGAGGGGTGCCAGTCTGCGAAGGAGTTCGTGCCAGGAGCGTTGCCCTCCCTTCGGAGCCACGCGCGCCACGACCTTGTCGTGGAACGCGGCCATGCCCACAGCGTCGCCCTGCCGGAGGAGGATCAGCGAAAGCGAGGCGGCCAAGTGCTTGGCATACCATAACTTAGTCGGAAGCGTCCCCGGGCTCGACGTCCACCCCATGGAGGTGCTGACATCGACGAGCAAATACGCTCTCAGGTTGGTCTCCTCCTCGAACTGTTTTACGTAGTAACGATCGGATCGACCGAACATTCGCCAATCGATGTGGCGTAGATCGTCGCCTGGCTGATAGGCGCGAAGCTCGGCGAACTCGGCCGAAAACCCTCGGTGTGGGGAGCGGTGGAGCCCCATGATGAAGCCCTCCACCACCTGCCGAGCGATCAACTCGACGCCGCCCAACTGCGAGAGCGTTTGAGGATCCAACAGATCGGGTCGTGAGCGCACGTAAGGCCTCCGAGGAGGGACTTTGGGACTGAAAAGACTACCGCCTCACTTAAGAAAGGCAATGGGCCTGGGGCGCCTGATCAGTGTCCCCCGGCGTACCCGTGCCGTCCACTTTTTCGGACGAATGTTGAGCCGAATTTGGTGACCTCACTGGTTTTTCAGCCCCCATCATACTTTTTCGGGGTGGCACGCGTCCTGCTTGAGTCCTGAGTGAAGACGAATGAGGAACGGCGCTGGCTGGAGGAGGCGTGAAAATGTGGATTGTGGCGGCCTTGACGATGGTGACGGTGCTCGCCCCCGGCCTGGACTCCCGTGAGATGGAGCCTGCCGGCGGTGTGGGTGGCTGGCACCGGCCCGCTTCCCATCTCCACGCGCAACAGGTCCAGGAGCCCCGAATTTGGCTGGATCGTGGAGTCGATCCGGTGCTGGAGATGGGCGACCGCGTTCGCATCTACTACCGGACCAATTCCGACGCATATGTCGCGATCCTTCAGATCGACACCGACGGGACGACGAGGATACTATACCCGCGTTCTCCTACGGAAAATCATTATGCGAGGGCGGATCGGGACTACCGGTTGCTCTTCCCGCGCTCCGCGTACTGGAATGTCGATGACCGCCCAGGAATCGGCTATTTTTTCGTCGTGACCTCGCCGGCTCCGCTCGATCTTTCGGATTTCCAGTATTCCTATTTCGAGGGTGGATGGGATCTTTCCGCCGTAGGAAGTACGGTGTACTCGGATCCCTACGTGGCTATGGACGATTATGTCGCCCGCATGATCCCCGACTGGGAAACCGTGGATTACGGCCTGGATTTCATCTCCTATAATGTGGGAGGCCCACACGAGTTCCCGCGCTTCTTGTGTTATCAGTGCCATGGGTTTCGCCCCTACGGCACATGGAATCCCTACCGGTACACGTGCGTGGATTTCAGGGTCGTCATTTACGATGACCCGTATTTCTATCCCTCCTACCGTTACCCTGCGAATCGTGTGGTGATGGTTGGCCCTCGCAACCGTGCCGGCCCGCGTTTCGGGTTCAAGGAGCGGGGTGCGGGCGACCCGGGTACTCCAGTAAGGGTGGTTCGGCGGGGCCGAGGAGACGATTCCCCCTCCATGGCTGATGGGCCGAGGACCGGTCAGCCTGTAGGCCGTGGTCGAGTCGCCCCGCCTCCGGTCGCACCACGCCCGACCCGAACGCGCTCCCCGGAACCCTCGGGCCCGACTGACGCGCCGCGAGTGACAAGGGGTGACGGGCGGGCGGCTCCGCCAGCGGTCAGTGACCGGGAGCCCAGGCGTCCGACTCTCGAGCGACGGTCCGCTGCTCCGGAGCAGGGCACCCGACCACCATCCAGGACGATCAAGCCGAGGTCCGCACAGCCAAGTCGGGCTCCACAGGCGGATCGGCCATCCAGAAGGAGGCCGGACCAACCCCGCGCCGGGTCCCCCTCCCGTGCACCCTCGCAACGTCCGTCGACGCGTCGACCTCCGGAGGAGTCCAGGGGGTCGTCGTCCACCCGACCCGCGCCTCGAGCGCGTCCTCGGACGCCCCCCGCCGACCGGAGGAGCCGCCAGACCGCCGCCGAGACGTCCACTTAGCACCAGGGGGCGTTGAACCCTCCTTCTGCGGCGGATTCCACCGGATTACCTTAGGTAGCGTTCGACCGAACGCCACCCTCGACACGGATTCGCCACCTACGTGAACCTCAGCCAGATACGGAATTTCTGTATTATCGCGCATATCGATCACGGCAAGTCGACGCTCGCCGATCGACTGCTCGAGGCCACCCGAACCCTCGAAAAGCGAGAGATGCGGGACCAGGTCCTGGACACCAATGAGCTGGAGAGGGAGCGGGGGATCACGATCAAGCTCCACGCTGTCCGAATGACATACGACACAGAGGACGGCGAAGCGTACGTCCTGAACCTGATCGATACGCCGGGGCACGTCGACTTCACCTACGAGGTATCGCGTTCACTGGCGGCATGTGAGGGCGCGATTCTCGTGGTGGACGCCACCCAGGGCGTACAGGCCCAAACGCTTTCGAACCTTTTTCTCGCTTTGGATGCCGGCCTCGAGGTCATCCCGGTGATCAACAAGATCGATCTTCCGGGGGCGGAGCCGGAACGCAGGCGGGATGAACTCGCGGACCTCCTCGGAACCGATCCCGAGACGATCCTGTTGGCGAGCGCCAAGGAAGGGACCGGGATCGGGCCGATCCTGCAGGCCGTGGTCCGGGACGTACCGCCGCCGAGCGGCGATCCTGACGCGCCTTTGAGAGCGCTCATCTTCGACTCGTCGTACGATCAGTATCAGGGGGCGGTTCCCAACGTTCGCGTGGTCGATGGCGTGCTGAGGCCCGGCATGCTGATCACCTTCGGCGCGGTCGACCAAAGCTATGAGGTCACGGAGGTGGGGGTGATGCGTCTGGGGCGTGTCCCGCGGACCGAGCTCGGACCCGGGGAGGTCGGCTACGTGATTGCCACGATCAAGGACGTTTCGCACACGCGGGTGGGCGATACCGTATTGGATGCGGCGAACCCCGCTACGGAACTCCTGAAGGGCTACAAGGATGTGCACTCCATGGTGTTCGCCGGACTCTACCCCACCGACGGCGACGACTATGAAGACCTGCGAGACGCCCTCGGCCGCCTCAAGCTCAACGACGCGAGCTTGAACTACGTGCCTGAGACGTCGGTGGCTCTCGGTTTCGGCTTCCGCTGTGGATTTCTGGGACTCCTGCATATGGAAATCATCCAGGAGCGGCTGGACCGGGAGTTCGGCGTCGAGCTCATTACGACGGTGCCCAACGTCGAGTACCACGTCACCCTGACCGACGGAACCCAGGTCGTGCTGGAGAACCCCACTGCGCTTCCGGAACGTGGCCGGATCAAGGACGTTGCGGAGCCGATCGTCAGGGCGCGTATCGTGTGTCCCGCGGAATACATCGGAAACGTGCAGAAGCTCTGTTATGATCGGCGGGGAGTTTTCGGGGGAATGCAATATCTCGACCCGCAACGTGTCGAGATCGAATTTGAATTACCCCTGGCCGAAATCGTCCTCGATTTCTACGACAAGCTCAAGGGTGGCACGCGCGGGTACGCCGCCCTGGACTATGAATTTCTGGAGTTTCGGCCGGGTGACCTGGTCAGGTTGGACATAATGGTGAATGGCGATCCTGTAGACGCGTTCTCGGTCATCATCCACCAAGACAAAGCGATGGAGTATGGGCGTAACCTGATCCGGCGCCTCAAGAAGCTCATTCCTCGCCAGCAGTTCGAGGTGGCGCTCCAGGCCGCGATCGGAACACAGATCGTGGCACGCAGCACCGTCAAGGCGCTCCGTAAGAACGTGACCGCAAAATGTTATGGGGGCGACATCACGCGGAAACGGAAGCTGCTCGAAAAACAGAAGGCCGGAAAGAAGAGAATGAAGCAGGTGGGTTCGGTGGAAATTCCCCAGGAGGCGTTTCTCGCGGTGCTGAAGCTCGGCGACGATTGATGAGGGTTATCGAGCTCCCGGCATCTTTGGACTTTCAGACGCTCGACGCGCTCCTTGCCAAGGTCGTGGGGGCGGGGGGAGAAAAGGTCATGTTTGATGGACGCCACCTCCGATGGGTCGGTCCCAACGGCATGGTGGGCCTTCTCGCGGCTGGCTCCGTTGGGCGGGACCGAAGCGGTGAGGCGCCGATTCTGGAACTGAGCGGCGCGGGTGACGTCAGCAGCTACCTGGGCCGCATGGGCTTTTTCCAGGCGGCCGAAGGCATCTTCGCGCCCGGGGCTCCTTTCCCCCGGCGTTCGCCAGGGGAGTCCGACGTCCTCCTCGAAATCACACCGATCACGACGAACAGGGACGTCCATGATGTGGTGGACCGCGTTCAGAAACGGGCGGGTGCGATCCTTTCAAATACGCTGGGCTATCCGCAGACGGCGGTCGTCCAATTCAGTGTGATCCTGAGCGAGGTCTGCCAGAACATTCTCGAGCATGCCGAGGGACCGGGCTGGGTCGCGGCCCAGTCCTACAACTGGTCGAAGCGTTTGGGCCGGCATGTGGTCATCATTTCGGTTGTCGATCTCGGACGGGGATTTCGGGGGTCTCTTTCCGACGAACACTCAGCACGGTTTGCCGATCGGTGGGGGGATGTGACGGCGCTCGAGGCGGCGTTCATTCATGGCCTCACGCGATTCCCGGACTCCGGGCGGGGGCAGGGCATTCAACAGATTCGCAAGCAGGTTCGTCGTTGGGATGGCCTGATCTCCATTCGTAGCGGTACCGCGCGGATCGCGGACGTCCCAGAGTGGTTCGATGCGCCACCTCTGGAGGAGGGTCTGTCAGATTTTCCAGGTACACAAATAAACATCGTCTTGCCGGAGCGCCTCGACGATGAGGACTGAGGCCCCGGTCGAGCCCATTTCCATCAACGTGGGACGCGTCCTACGTACCTCGGTGGAATCTCTCTATTGTCACCTGGTGACACGGCCGACAGGCCGAGCCGTTCGTCTCGCGATCGAAAAGAAGGTGGCCGGAACTTCACGAACCGCTCTTTCTGTGATCGACCTTTCGGAGGTGACCGTCATGGATTTCTCGTGCGCAGACGAAATCGTGGCGAAGCTTCTGATGCGATTCCTCCAGGAAGACCGGCCTGTGGATGTCCTCTTCGTCTTTCAGGGTGTGTGCTCGAGCCTCCAGGAGCCGATTCAGACCGTATTGGAGCGGCAGGAGCTACTGGCCGTAGCGCGAGACAGCGATGGGCGGTGTGAGCTGATGGGAACGCGGACGGAGGAGCAGGATTACGTTTGGACTGTGCTCGAGGGGCGCGGACGGATTGTCGGCGCGGAGGTGGCCGAGCTGTTTCCCGGCTCTCATCACCGAGAGGCTCTCGAAGAACTCGTGCGCCGGCGCGTCGCATTTGCGCTTCCCGACGGCCGAGCCTATCACGCGCTGAGTAACTTGGTGCTGGGTACCCCGTGAGGGAGGAATGGGCATGAGTAGAAAGACGAGTGGGAAGCGCGGGGGGCCCGGTCCGGCTACGATCGGAATCCATGCCGGTTCGCCGGAACCGGTTTCCGGAGCACCGGTCGTTCTTCCGGTTGTTCAGAGCGCTACGTTTTTCGGAGGGACCGGTGAGCCCGCTTCACAGCTTCTCTATTCCCGCCACGGCAACAATCCGAATCAGGCGCTCGTAGGCGAGAAGATGGCCGCTCTCGAGGGAGCGGAGGAGGGGCTACTCCTTTCGAGCGGGATGTCGGCGATCGCGATGACGATCCTCGCCGCCCTTCCCGAGGGCGGACACGTTGTTTCTTCCCGGCACCTCTACGGGGCAACGAGGGCGCTCCTGGAAGATGAGCTACCGAAACGGGGCATCACGACCACCCTGATCGAGCCCGAGTCCAAGGCGGACTGGGAGGGGGCTTTGACACCGCGGACCGGCGTCCTCTTCCTGGAGGTACCCACCAACCCGACACTCCGAGTTTTCGACCCGCGGGTGCCCGCTGAAATCGCTCGAGACCGTGAGATTCTATTGGCGGTCGACGCTACCTTTGCTTCCCCGGTGAACATCCGCTTCGCCGACCTGGGCGTCGGTGCGGTGATCCACAGCGCTACCAAATATCTAGGAGGGCATTCGGATCTGGTCGCAGGTGTGGTCTCGGGATCGAGCGGGCTCATCGAGCGGGTCCGAGGTATGATGAAGCTCTACGGTCCCGCGCCTGATCCCCACACGGCGTGGTTGTTGGACCGCGGTCTCAAGACCCTGCAGATGAGAGTGGCCCAGCACAACCAGAATGCCATGGAACTGGCTAACTGGTTCCTCGGTCGCCAGGGCGTGGCCGAGGTGCACTACCCGGGATTGCCCGGGCATCCGGACTACGATATAGCGTCGGAGATCATGGCCGGTTTCGGCGGAATGCTCTCCATCGAGCTGGAGGGCGGGGGCCCCGCCGCCGATGCCTTTGCGGCGGGTTTGGAGTTGGCTCTTCTGGCGCCGAGCCTTGGCGGTGTCGAGACGCTCGTCTCGCAACCACGCCACACTTCCCACATCCATTTTTCCGAGACGATGAGGGTGGACCTGGGCATTCCGGATGGCTTCGTACGGATTTCCGTGGGCCTCGAAGACGTGGAGGACCTCATGGCGGACTTCGGTCGAGCCCTCGCGGGGAGCTGACGAGAGCTCGGTCTACGTAGTCCGTTGAAGGGAATGCGCCAGCTTCTGCCATCCCGTGCGCTGCTTCGGGTGGTAGCTGTAGTAGTACTGCATGTAATAGCTCTCTTCCACGGTCGAGGACGCCACTTCGTTGAGCACCGCGCCGAAGACCCGGACCCCCACCCGGCGAACCTGGTCGACCGCTCTCTCAGCCGCTCTCTGTTCCGTCTCCCCTGAGCGGAGTACCAGAACCAGCCCATCGGTGTGCGTCCCCAGGATCGCAGAATCAGTGACCGCGAGAATAGGCGGGCTGTCGAGAATGATGTGGGTGTAGGTCCCCTCGAAATCCCTGAGGAGCTGCTGCATTTTCTTTGAATTCAGCAGTTCTGACGGGTTCGACGGAAAGGGACCGCTTGGCAAAACGTCCAGATTGGGGAGCACGTTCGGCCGAATCGCCGTGCGGACATCGGCGGCCCCGACCAGAAGATCGGTCAACCCGGGCTCCCGCAGTATGTCCATGGCCCGATGGAGCGCCGGGCGCCGAATGTCGGCGTCCACGAGTAGGACCCGCTCGCCTAGCTGTGCGAGCATGACCGCGAAGTTGATCGACGTCGTCGATTTCCCTTCGTTCGGACCGGGGCTCGAGATGAGCAGCGTTCGGATCGGCTTTTCCTCCGTGCTCATGAACATGAGGTTCATTCGGAGGTTGCGGTACGCTTCGGCAGCGGGATCCAGGGGGTCGAGTGCGACCAACAACGGGACGCCGGACTTGCCGTTCTCCATTTCGGACTCCAGGGGAGCCTTGCGGAGCCGGGGGATAATGCCCAGGACGGGGATACTCAGAAGCATCTCCACGTCGGCGCTGGTACGCACGGTTCGGTCGAGATATTCGAGGAAAAACGCTGCGCCGATTCCGAGGATCAACCCGAGTATTGCGCCCAACAGCAGGTTCGTTTGGCCGCCACGAGTCACGGGGTAGGCGGCGCTGGCCGAGTCGACGACCGTGACGTAGGCAGAAGCCGCGGCAGAGGTGATCTGCGCCTGATATTGTTGCGAGGTCAGAAACCGCACGGTTTCCTGATCGAGCCCCAACTGAATGTTCAACTCATCAAGGCGATTCTCGAGCCCCGGGAAGTTGGCCTGATCGGCCCGAATCCGGTTGAGTTGGGTCTGCTCGCCTTCGATTTGGCTACCCAACACCACCAGGGTTTCCCCCACCGAGGACCGAAGTTCACGTTCTCTCGTGGCGAGCTGGGCCCGAACGGCTCTCACCTGAGGATGGTCTTCGGTCTTTCCCTCCGCGGCAATGAGAACCTGAACCTCGTTGTGCCGCTCCCGAATGTCCTCCGCGATGTTTTGGATCTGTGGATTTAAGCCCGTCGGGAGGGCCGCCAAGAAACTCACCAGGTCAACGCCCTCGACACCCGATGCTTCAAGGCTCACGGCAAGGCTTTGGAGCGCGGCTTCCTGTGCGATGTAGGCCTGCATCCGCTGGTCGGTACGTTGAAAGTTGTTGAGGAGCTGCTGCTCTTGAATCGTGAGGTTCGTAAACTCGGCGCTCTCCTTGAAATTCCGGATTTCTTGGGAGGACGCCCGGAGTAGGGTCATGGCGCTGTCCAGGCGTTGCTCGATGAAATCGAGCGCACGTCGGGCTTGGTCTCTGACCTTGTCGCGTCCGAAGCTCTGCAGTGCGGCCGTCGCTCCGTTGAGGATCTTCGGCGCAAGGATCGCGTCGGGCCCCCGGTAGCCCACGCGTACGATATTCGTCGATACGACCGACTCTGCCGACAACCTACCCTGGACCTCCCCTTGTACGTCGCTGGTCGGAGACACCAACAGGCTGAACGTCCGGTCATCACTGGGCGGGGGTTGAGGGGTCAGGCGGAGCAGACCCACGTCGAGAACTGTTCCAACGGGGCCGCGGGCGAGTTCCGTACCGGCGGAATTCAAGATCCAGGCCTCAACGCCCTGGTTGTCGTAGACGAGCTGCAAAGAAACGTTCGGCATTGCCTGATCGACCCAGGGATCCAAAAACAGGTCAGAGCGGGTCAGGTTGGAATCTTCGGGACGCACCCGCATGCCGAGGTCGTTGACCACCCGCCGGGCGACCTGGGCCGACGCCAAGACCTGAATCTCCGACTCGATGGGGTCTACGAAAAGGCTGATGCCGGTCAGGCTCCGGGACTGCGAGGTTATCTGCCGAGTGACCTCGAGTGGATCGTCGATCTGAATGGAGCTACGGGACTCGTAGATCGTGCGCTGCTGCGATACCGCCCAGATGGCCGAGGCCGTCGTTACTCCAAAAATCAGGACGACCAGCCAGATGCGGCGTGAGATCACCTGCAGGTAGTCTGCGATGTGCGGTGACGCGCCGCGCAGCGCAGGTTCGTTGGGGCGGGCAGATCCCGATTCTTCGTGCACGTGCCTTCCCTTTCGTCACGACGCCGGAACCCTCACCGGAGTCAGAAACGTATGTTTCCGCAAAGCTCGCCTGTTCTCCCCAGCGCGCTAGCGTTTCACGGGCTTTCGCAGCATCCAATATATCCTTGTCCGGTTGACTCGCGTAACAAAAATCTCAAGATTTTTCAGGGGCTCGAAGCATTCGATCACGGACGCGTTCTAATGCCGAACACCACGGAAACCAGGATCGAGGAGATCCTGGAGTCGATACGGCCCGCGCTCAAGGCGGATGGCGGGGATGTCGAGTTTCTGCGCTTCACTGAGGAGGACGGTGTGGTCGAGCTTCGCTTGCTTGGTGCGTGTGAGGATTGCCCGATTTCGATGATGACGCTGAAGGAGGGGATCGAACGCCGCCTCAAGAGCGGTGTTCCGGGCGTCACCGAGGTGCAGGCGGTATAGACCCCTGGCGGACCGGCAGGCCCTGTGAAGCGAGCAGCGGAGCTCATCCTTCCAGCCGGCGCGACCCCATGCGGAACCCTTTTTTTGTCGCTCGTGGTCACCTGCGCAGATGGGCTCCGGTCCGATAGCGCGAGTCAGTAATTCATGAAGGAGTCGAAATGAGTGAAGGGGATCTCCGGGGGCGTGTGCTCAAAGCTCTGGCTGGCGTACGGCATCCTAAGACCGGGCGTGACGTCGTAGAAAGTGGGCATGTACAGGGGCTGGAGGTCAGCGAGACCGGGGACGTCCGCTTTTCGTTCGGCATTCAAGCGGACGATCCTGGGGGGCTCGTACGGGAAGCTCGGGGAGCCGTGGAGGCCCTGGAAGGCATCGGCGCCGTGAAGATCAATGTCACTCTCCCGCAATCTGGGCAGGGCGGGGCGGCGCCACGGACCGCAGGGGCTCCTCCCTCCGCCGTCTCCGGGCGAGGCCCGGGGCGAGGCCCCGGGGTCGTACCGGCACCGACTCCCAAGTCTGACATCCTAGGCGAAAATACGCGCATCGTGGCGGTCAGCTCAGGAAAGGGAGGGGTTGGGAAGTCCATGGTGGCAACCAACTTGGCCGCTGCTTTCGCTGCTGATGGAAAAAAAGTGGGCCTCCTCGACGCCGACATCTACGGGCCGAATATTCCGGTGATGTTCGGAGCCGAAGGCCGACCAGGCGTGTCGGGGGCCAAGGGCCAGGAAAGGATTGAGCCAATGGAGGCGCATGGCGTTCGCCTGATGAGCATCGGTTTTCTTCTCGAGAAGGAGCAGCCTGCGATCATGCGCGGTCCCCTCATAACAGGGATCATCAAGCAATTTCTGGAGCAGGTCACCTGGGGGGATCTCGACGTGTTGGTGGTGGACATGCCTCCCGGCACGGGCGATGCTCAGCTCTCCCTGGTGCAGACCGTCGACGTCGATGGAGTCGTGATGGTCACGACGCCGCAAGACGTTGCCACCGGTGACGTACGCCGCGGGATCAAGATGTTCGAGCGGGTCAACACCAGGGTTCTGGGCATCGTTGAGAATATGTCGGGGTTCGTGTGTCCCCACTGTGACGAAGAGATCGACATCTTCGGAAGCGGGGGAGGGGAGCGCCTTGCCGAGGAGATGGGGCTCCCCTTGCTCGGGCGGGTGCCCCTGGATCCGGACGTGCGGTCAGCCGGAGACGAAGGGGCGCCGACCGTGCTGTCCGCGCCTGACTCGGGCGCAGGAAGGGCTCTGAGGGAAATCGCGGAACGGGTGGCGGAGATGGTGTCCGCGGTAGCGACCCCCACCCCCTGAGGCTCGATCCTTCTACTTCTCCCCTTCCAGCCATCGGCGGTCCGACGCAGAGAGGCTGTCACCACCCGATCGTCTGTCGATCACTTTCAAGACAACCCATCCGACCAGCAGCACCGGGGCCACCTTGAACAGTAGGAAGGCCGCGAGGCCGAATCCGAGGGAGAGAACGGTGCCGAGGATCGATAGCACGATCCCGGCCACAATCAGGGTCGCAAGACCTACGGCGAAAAAGGTCAGCAGCGTACCGATCATCTCAAATCCTCCTAATCAATCCACCCAGGCCACCCGGATACTTCCGAAGGCGGCGTCGATATCGACCGTAATCTGGTACTCGGCCTCATCATAGTCCAACGAGTAATAGATGTCCCCTCTCTTGACGAGGCCCTCGGAATCCAGCGACGTGAGGAACGTATCCTTGATGAGCCGAACTCCGAGACCTCTCGGAAAGCGCAGCACCAACGAACCCAGACCCATGTCCACGGACACTCGCGCGTTCTGGCGCCACTCGCCGGTGAAGCCCAGTTCGATGTGTCCCACTCCGGCGTGGATCTCGATCACCGAGGTATTCAAATTCCCCAGGTTTCGCACTGTGAATTCGGCGGCGCCCAAGTCGATGGTGGCCTTGGACATCCGTTCACGGTTCGGCTCCGAGATGTCAATGACGGTTTGCGACGCTCCGGTATTGATCTCCAGGCGTGTGAGGGGGATACCCCCGAGATCGATATCGGCCCGTACCGCGCCGAAGTCCATGTTCAGGTCTATCGCCACCTCCCGAGAGAGCATCAGCTCCATCGAGCCAGCCTTCCGATTCCTTCCGAGCCGGATTCGCCGGCCCAGACCCTCCGCTCCGATCCGAAGCGAAGAGCCCCGATATTCGGCGACCGGCTCGAAGACGTTTTCGTCGTACTCGAGCTGCATGTGGTAAAGGACTCCGGCCTCCGCGGGCCCGACCGAGAACCGGCCCGCCCCGTACTCGACGTTGACCTCCAGGTTTTGCTCGTCCTCCACCTGCCTGGACATGGTGACCGTCCGCCGATTCTGCCCGTGGGCAGCACCTGCCACACTCAGGCCGATTACCAACGCCAACCCCATCGATCTCGATATGCTTTTACGCATTATCCGAATCTCCCGTCTTCGTCCCGGTTTCGGTGGTTTCATCAGAAGACTCCTCGGCGTCGAGGACCTCCTCCGTCAAATTTTCGTCGCTCCAACCCTCGCCCCCGAACGGGTCATCGCCACCGTAGAAGTCCGCCTGGCGTCCACCTCGGGTGAGCAGCACCGCTCCGAATCCGATCAAAAGCGTGGCCATGATGGCCATGCTCCCGAGCATGGCGAGCAGCCCGCTGAAGAATCCAAAGAACGGCACGATGTCGAGGATGCTGGCCGAGACTCGGAACGCGAGCAGAGTCCCGATCCCCGCGGTCACCGCGTAGAACGTGTTGGTCGGGCGGAGCCATTCGAGGCTGCGGATGTTCCTGGAGGCCACCCACTCGCCGATGTTTCTCGCAACGGCCAAGTAGCCGAGCCCAGCTCCCAACGCTACGGCTACGGGGAAAAGCAGTGCCCAGAAAGGAAGAGCGACAATACCTACCACCGAGGCCACGAGTGCCACACAGCCCAGTATCCAGGTCGGTAGAACCAGGAAGGCACCCGCGAGTCCGACCATGCCGGCTCGCAAGGGGTTCCTCTGCGCGGTGTCGGCCACCACTACGAGGTTATCCTTGGCGAAGTACACCGCTCCCAACGCGAGCAGAGAAAGAACGAGAAACGTGATCACGTTTCCCAGGACCTCGGTAACGCCACGGCCGACGGCGCGTAGTGGCCGGTAACCTCGGTTCGCTTCTCCTAGGTTTCTGAATTCCCGGCGAAGTTCGTCACGGAGTTCACCTCGGAGTTCCTCACGCATTTCCAGTCTGATGCGGCCCGATAGGTCTGCTAGTTCCTGAAGGCTCAGACCGAGATCGGTGTCCGTTGCGTCGATCGCGACCACAGGTTCCGGGTCGGCGGAAGCCGAGAGGTTGTCGAACTCCAGAGCATCTTCCAATGTGCGATCGAGCAGTTGGGCCAAATCCAAAGCTCCGTCATCCAGCGAGGATGGTACCTCCCAACTCCGGAGTGCCTCACCCAACGGGCCGTCGGACAGTGATACGATTTCGCCCAGAAGGCTTCGCCACGCGGTGTCGAGGGCGTCGCCTCTCTCGAAGCTCCCCCGCTCTTCGCTGTCGATCATCACGGAGCCGTCCCTCAAGGCGATCTCGAGCGTTCCGCCATCGGCGAACTCGAGATGCAAGGCAGCCTCGCTTTGAGAAATCGCCATTTGATTGGAAACGACCGACCTGCTCTGTCCGGCCACGGCCGCCGGCAGAATCGCGATCAGCAGTGCCGATCCGGCAAACCGGAGCGCCTTAAAGAGATGCTCTTGCATATTCTCCATCCACTTTGTGTGTTGGGCGTGCGATCATCAAATTCCGATACAGAACCCATCCGGCCAGGCCCGAGGCCGCGGCGAAGGAGACGGCCACCATCCCGGTGAGCGCCGGCGCGCCGGCCAAGGCATCCAAGACCGAATAGGCGAAGAAGGCTAATGGGCTCTCGACAATTGCGTCTGCCAAGAAACCGATCGACGCGGTGGCGCCACCACTGATTCTCCACCAGAGGAAAGACGCAAGACCCGCCGGTGTCACAAGCGGATTCGAGAACACCGCATAGGCGAGTAGGGCCACGATCGTAGTGGGCGTGAGCGCTATGCCGGAAATGACGGCCCAGGCTCTCTGCGTCCGCGGGATCAGCCGGCGTGCCCAGGCCAAAGCGCGCCCGCCAGCAGTGGTCCTGGCCGCCACCGGCCGGACCAGGCGGCCGATCCGCACCCGGCTCATGACCTGGCCGGCGAAGGCCCTCGACGGAGCCATCAAAGGCAGACTCTCGATGCCCTGAATGAGGTCCCGCCACTCCGCCTCATCACTTCGGCAAACGCCGCAGGCATCGAGGTGGGCGGAAACGCTGGCCATCTGCGGCGCAGGCAAAAGACCCTCTACGTAGTCCTGGAGCCGCTCGGGGTCGAGGTGTTCCGCCGCCCGAACGGCCCAGCGCGGTAACCATGCGAACCGTCGCTTCTCGGCGGATGTGGCCGGTACGGCCATATCGAGGCCGGCGAGCACGCGGTCCCGGAAGTTCGGTGAAGGACTCAGCTGGGGAAGCTCCCCTAGCTCGGAATAGAGAAGCTGCCAGGTCTCCATGTCCGCCTGGCAATGTCCGCAAAACGTAGCGTGGTCCTGGATTTCAGCCCTCTCTTCACGAGAAAGGGCATCATCCAGGAAAGCCTGGATCCGCTCCGCGGTCAGGTGTGTCTTCGAATGCTTCTTTGCCACGTTATGGACTCCTCATGATTTCCCTAAAGACCTTACGGGTACTTGTTTTCCAAAGTTTCACAAAAGCCCTCACGAAGTCAGGTGCGCGAGCATCTCCTTCAGCTCGCCCCGGGCGCGGTGCAAATACGTCTTTACCGTGCCCAAAGGCAGGTCCATGATTTCCGCGATTTCATCGTAGGCGTACCCTTCGACGTGGCGCAGAAGAACGGCGGTCCGGTACTCTGGACGGAGCTGCCCGATCGCATGCTCGATCTGATCTCCAAGCTCCCGATTCTCCACATATTCCTGCGGATTCTCGCCCGTTGATTCCAGGACCAGCCGTGTCTGTTCTTCTTCCTGGGCCGTTCGTGCGTGAGGCGAGCCGTCGATCGACACGGTGTCGAGCTTGCGGCGTCGTAAGTGATCGATCGTATGATTGTTGGCAATTTTGAAGATCCAGCTGCTGAATTTATAACGGGGGTCGTAGGACGAGACGGCGTTGAAGGCGCGGATAAACGCCTCCTGTGCGAGGTCCTCGGCGAGAGCCCGATCGCGCACCATCCGGTAGATCAGCGAAAAGATCGGCCGCTCATAACGCCGGAGCAGCTCCCCGAATGCGCCCTCGTTCCCGGTAGCCGCCAGCGCCGCCAGCTCTTTGTCGGTCTGGGTGTCGAAATCCAAGTCGAGTGGCTCCGCCCTCATGAGTCCGCCGCGCGGTGGCACTCTCCGACCCACGGAGTTGGCGCCGCGGGGAAACTTCATATGCTTCCCGGGTACGCGGCTCCCGGCCCGCGCTGGCTCCGTCACGCTTTCAGGTGGAAAAAGTAACCAAAAGGTCGAGCGAATGGCGACAAATCCGAAAGCCAAGCCCTCCCAGGGCGCCGAGAGAGAGAATCAGGTCCGGACGCTCTTTTCGGAAATCGCTCCGCGGTACGACCTGTTGAATCATGTGCTCAGTATGAACATCGACCGGGGCTGGCGGCGACGTGCGATCCGGTTGCTCCGGTGGCAGGAGCGGGAAACGGGGCGGTATTTGGATGCGTGTGCCGGCACGTACGATCTGAGCCTGGAGCTGGCGAAACAGGCCGGTTTTCGAGGCTCCGTGATCGCGACTGATTTCGCTTTACCGATGCTGGTCCAAGGGCGCGGCAAGCTCGCCCCCTCCGTGACACCCATCTGCGCCGATACCCTGCGGCTGCCCTTCGCAAAGGCCTGCTTCGACGGCGCGACGGTGGGCTTCGGCGTGCGCAACCTCTCCGACCTATCCGCTGGGTTTTCGGCCCTCGCGCGCGTGCTTCGCCCGGGCGCTCGGCTCGTGATTCTGGAATTCTCGCAACCGCCCAACCTCGTGCTGCGAGGTCTCTATAACTTCTATTTCCATCACATTCTCCCGGTCGTGGGGCGCATCGTTTCCGGGCACCCCTGGGCGTACAGCTACCTGCCCGAATCGGTTAAGGAGTTCCCGGGGCCCACCCAGTTGGCTGCCCTCCTGGCTGAATCCGGCTTCAAGGATGTGGAGTGGCGATGGGTGACGGGCGGGATCGCGGCGATCCACGTGGCGATCCGGAGCTAGACCTGCGTGAACCGGGCTCGATCGGGGTGTGATCCGGGCGCGATCCGGCCCTGATCCGGAGGTGTAAAGGCATAGTCCAGAGGTGACGCGGCGTGACCGGCATCAGGGACGAGCCGCGGCTTCGTCCTCCTCCAGGAACCGAATGGGACCCAAGTCTTCCAAGCCGGGATCGAAGCGTTCCGGGTCACCCACGATCACGATTACCATGTCATCGAGCCCGTTCGGAGCCAGGTTCCTGCGGAAGACTTCGTGGACGGCGCCCGGGGTCACTCCCTGGACCCCCTCGAGAAACCGAGGCAACCAATCGAGGGGAAGATTCTGGCTCAGATAGAGCATCTGGCGGGATACGATCAGGGCCGGGGTTTCAAAATTGAAGACGAACCCGTTCGCGATCCGGTCGACGGCGTCCCGTACCTCTGCGTCATCCGGGGGTTCCGAAGCTATTTGCCCGAGGGTCTCGGCGATGAGGCGGATCACCTCGACGGTCGACTCACTCTTGGTCTGGGTGGTCGCGGCGATGATCCCCCCCGAACGTCTTGGCGTAGTCCATACCGATGCCACGGCATAGGCGAGCCCCTCCTCCGTGCGGACCCGACGCGCGAGGCGGCTCGTGAGCCCCGAGCCTCCAAGGATCAAATTGCCGATCTGCGCGGCGAAGTAGTCCTCATCCTCAGCCAGACGCACGTCACTGGGTTTTCCGATGATGATCGTGCTCTGGTCGAGGTCCCTCTGCACTACATAAACCCCGGGCTCCACGGAGAACGTCGGGGGCGGGGGAGGCTCGAGATCCTGCTCACAGGAAGGCCATCCGTCGAGCAGTCGCTCTAATTTGGGAAGGATCTCGTCCCAGGTGACGTCTCCCGTCACCCCCAGCGTGAGGTTTCCCCAACAGAAGATCCTCCGATGTACGGAGCGCAGGACCTCTGGGGACAGGTCCTCCGGATCGAGATCCTCGGGCCTCAACTCCCACCCTACGGGGTGATCGCCAAACAGAAGATAATTGAACTTCGAGATCGCCACCCGCCCGGGGATGTCCGACTGCC
>Ga0209988_10000510_pt1 | contig 24146 bp, 20 predicted proteins | sample N075metaG_FD_183115 | JGI IMG/M metagenome (GOLD analysis project Ga0209988, IMG submission 183115) | Deep subsurface microbial communities from Kermadec Trench to uncover new lineages of life (NeLLi) - N075 metaG (SPAdes) (version 2) | ecosystem: Environmental > Aquatic > Marine > Ocean trench... | reverse complement strand
GATCGCGTTTGGTGCAGAACACTCAAGCTTGGCTGATACGGTTCGCGAGGCGGCGCAAAGCTACGGTGTTGAATTATCCCCCGACCCTTTCCCCGAGCAGAATATATTTGTCCGTAGCGACCATTACCGCTTTGTGCAGCAGGGTGTGCCTTCCGTATTTCTGGTTACCGGCATGAAATCAAATGATGGAAGCGTCGATACGCAACCGATTTTTGAGGGGTTTTTGAAGGAGCACTACCACAAACCCAGTGATGACCTCAATCTGCCGATACACTATGGCGCGGCCGCCAGATTCACCAAAATAAATGCAAAAATTGGTGAGCTGATCGCCAATGCCCCGGTCCGGCCCCGCTGGCATGAAGGCGATTTTTTTGGCCGGACTTTCGCGAACTAGAGCCAGGGGGCCTATTTGCTTGTAAACACACTGTTATTCAAGGGAACTGTGCTACCATGCGCGGTTTTAGCGGGCCGGATTTGGCCGAAGAATTTTGAGGGAGATATAAATGGGTAGTGGAATGGCACTATGGCTGGCGGTGGGCGCATCCCTGCTGGCATTAATTTACGGAGTTTTCATGGCGCGGTGGGTTCTAAAACAGCCTGCTGGCAATGAAAAAATGCAGGAAATTTCCAACGCGATCGCCGAAGGCGCAAATGCGTATATGAATCGCCAGTATTCGACCATCGGGATGGTGGGTGTTGTCCTGTTGGTGGTGGTTGGCTTTTTTGTTGGCTGGGCAGCGGCGATCGGGTTTGCGATTGGCGCGATCTTTTCTGCGCTGGCCGGATATAGTGGTATGTACGTTTCGGTACGGGCCAATGTGCGCACTGCAGAAGCTGCACGCAATGGTATTGCCCCGGCACTGAAAATCGCCTTTCGCGGTGGTGCCATTACCGGTTTGCTGGTGGTAGGCCTGGGGCTTCTGGGCACGGCCGGTTATTACGCCATCCTGTTGTATCAGGGTTTTAGCACCGAAGATGCCATTCACGCGCTGATCGGGCTGGCCTTTGGTGGCTCCCTGATTTCCATTTTTGCACGTCTGGGTGGCGGTATTTTCACCAAGGGAGCGGATGTGGGTGCCGACCTGGTTGGCAAGGTCGAGGCCGGCATACCTGAAGATGACCCGCGCAATCCGGCGGTCATTGCCGATAATGTTGGTGACAATGTTGGCGACTGCGCCGGTATGGCAGCGGATCTGTTCGAAACCTATGCAGTGACGCTGGTTGCAACCATGTTGCTGGGTAGCCTGATGGTAGAGGAGTTTGGTGCGGGCGCAGTCTTGTACCCGATCGTTTTAGGCGCCTTGTCAATTTTCGCTTCGATCATCGGTACATTTTTTGTCAAAATCGGTAAAAGCGGCTCCATTATGGGCGCACTGTACAAGGGTGTGCTGGTCTCCGGCATACTCGCCGCCGGCGCGTTTTACTACCCGTCGATACAGATGATGGGTGAGCATGGAATGGGCTTGTACTATTCTGCGCTGATTGGCCTGCTGTTAACCGCAGCAATGGTCTTTATTACCGAATACTACACCGGTACGCAATACGGCCCGGTGCAGAAGATTGCCGCCGCATCCACCACCGGCGCGGCCACCAATATCATCGCTGGCCTGGGTGTTTCGATGAAATCAACCGCCTTGCCGGTATTGGCCGTGTGTGCCTCCATCTGGGGCGCTCATCATTTTGCCGGTTTGTACGGAGTTGCAATTGCTGCAACTGCCATGCTTTCCATGACCGGTATGATTGTGGCACTTGACGCGTTCGGCCCAATTACCGATAACGCCGGTGGTATCGCGGAAATGGCGAAACTGCCGGAAGATGTACGCAAAACAACCGATGCACTGGACGCTGTGGGGAATACCACCAAGGCTGTTACCAAGGGTTATGCCATTGGTTCCGCCGGTCTGGCAGCCCTGGTTCTGTTTGCCGATTACACCCACAGCCTGGAGAAGGCCGGTCATATCGGTATCACTTTTGATCTGTCCAACCACATGGTGATCATCGGTCTGTTCATTGGCGGCATGGTGCCATTCCTGTTCGGTGCGATGGCGATGGAGGCCGTTGGCCGAGCAGCGGCCACGGTGGTCGAAGAAGTACGCCGCCAATTCAGGGAAATCCCGGGAATTATGGACGGCACCGGCAAGCCGGATTACACTCGCGCGGTTGACCTGCTCACCAAGGCCGCTATCAAGGAAATGATAGTTCCTTCATTGCTGCCATTGCTGGTACCGATCATCGTTGGCCTGATGCTTGGGCCGCAGGCGCTCGGTGGTCTGCTGGTGGGTACTATCGTGACCGGTCTGTTCGTGGCCATTTCCATGACCACCGGTGGTGGCGCCTGGGATAACGCCAAGAAGTACATCGAAGATGGTCATTACGGCGGCAAAGGTACGCCCGCCCACGAAGCTGCGATTACCGGCGACACCGTGGGTGACCCGTACAAAGACACGGCAGGCCCGGCGATCAACCCGTTGATCAAGATTATCAATATAATTGCTTTGTTGATTGTGGGTTTGTTGTAGCTCAAAAAGAGGCACCGTCTTTTCCGCCTTCCCGTACGGGCTTGCGTGGTAATCACCCCGCCTTATTTGGCGCTGATTTATGGATTATAAGGCGCTACGTCGATCATAACTTCATTCCCATTCGAGGAGATGTGGTTGACTCAGCTTTTGTTTGCTGCCTAGTGCCTTAAATATGGATTTCGCAGGAGATATAAAGGCCAGCGATATTTTCCACCGCAGCGTCCGTTAAAGCCGAGTTATGACGTCGTCATTATCGGTGGGGGCGGCCACGGCTTGGCCTGCGCCTACTACCTGGCCCGCGACTGGGGCATAAACAATGTCGCGGTGCTGGAAACTCTGTTTTGGCCTCATCAATGTGATGCCAGTGGGTCGTTGCGAGACAGCCATCCAACACACCCGCCCGAGCCAGGATGAACAGGCCCGTACACACGCTGCCAATTCGGTTCACCTGTACAGCCTGTTGCTCGACCCACTGAACAACTTTTTTGGAGATGTTATCCCCTCTCGATCACGTCTTGCGTTCCAACGCGCCTTCAACCAGAGAGTAAACAGCGGGTACAACGACCAGAGATAGCAATGTTGAGCTGAGCATTCCGCCGATGACGGCGACTGCCATTGGTGCGTTGCTGTCTGAGCCGGCACCGACACCGAAGGCCGCGGGTAGCATTGCCAGGATGATGGTCAGCGATGTCATCAGGATGGGTCGCAAGCGTATTGGGCAGGCTTCTTTTAAAGATTGCTCAATACTCTTGCCGTCTTCGCGGCGCTGGTTGGTCAGGTCGACCAGCAGGATGGAGTTCTTGGCCACCAGCCCCATTAACAGTACCAGACCTATCATTGAGAACATGTTCAGCGTGTGGCCGGTGGCCCAAAGTGCGACCACGCCGCCGATAATGGCCAGCGGTTGGGCGACCATGATGATGACGGGCTGGATGAATGAATTGAACTGGCTGGCCAGCACCATGTATACAAGAATGATTGCGAGGACGAAAGCGAATAGCAGGTAGGACGCAGTTTTACCAAACTCTTCGGCACGCCCTGACATGCTGATTTCGTAACCCAGGGGTAATAAATCCGCGGTCGCTTCGTTGACCAATGTAACTGCCTCGCCCAGCGATACCGTTGGCGTGCTGAAGAAATTGGCTGCGTATTGAAGATCGTGACGCGAAATAACTGCAGCTCCAAGCTTGGGTGTTAACGTTACCAGGTTGGCCAGGCTCACCATTTCACCGTCTGCTGAACGCAGGTAAATATTGGCGATATCATCGCCGTGATCGAATTCACCTGTCCCGGCTTTCAGTCGAATATCATATCGTTCGCCATCACCCGGGTCGTCATTGAAGCGGGCAATGTCTACACCGCCAGCCAGCACGTTAATGGCCAGCGCAATTTCATCAGAAGACAGACCCAGGCTGCGGACCAGCGAACGTCGCAATTTTGTCTCGAGCTGGGGCAAATCGAGCTGCAGTTCCATATCAAGATTGCCCATTCCTGCCTCTCCAGCAAGACGCTGCTGGACGATATCGGCCAGACGGGCGACTTCATTGAGGTCCGGGCCGCTCAGAATAAAGTGCAGGGGTTCGCCGCGGTTGCCGCTGACCATCGGCATCGGTGAAGGGAAGGTTTTTACACCGGCAATGCCAGCCAACTCGACACGCAGCTGCTCGATCATGTCCACCTGGGCGATGTCGCGTTCACTCCATGGAACCATTCTGACCAGGAAACTGGCCTTACTGACCTGTTTGGATTGGTCGGCACCTACGGTTACGAAATAACCCGCGATGTCCTCATGTTTATCGAGGACTTTTTCAATTTCAATAATCTTTTCTTCGGTGTAGCTGATAGAAGAGCCGAGTGGTGTCTTGAGGCTGATCATAAAGCGGCCCTCATCCTGCACCGGCATAAAACCGGAGCCGGTATGGGTGAAAAAGTAGCCGCTGGAGAGCACCACGGCAAGCGTGATCCAGACCACCAGCCTGCGGTTGCTGAGAGCCATATCGAGGAGTCTGATGTAAGCCGTGTCGATCACCTGAAAACCGCGGTCAATGAGGTAGTAGAGCTTTCCGTGTTTCTTTTCAACCTTGAGAAAACGCGAACACAGCATGGGTGTCAGTGTCAGTGAAACAAATAGCGATGCCAGCACGCCAAAAGTCACGACGATGGCGAAGGCTTCAAAAAACCGGCCGATGATGCCCTGCATGAATATGACAGGCGCAAAAATGGCAACCAGGGTCAGGGTGGCAGCCATTACCGCAAACGCCACCTGGCTGGTGCCGTGTATGGCCGCATCCACCCGGCCTGAGCCATGTTCTTCGGCGTGCCGGTAAATGTTTTCCAGCACCACGATGGCATCATCCACCACCACCCCGATGAGTAGTAGCAGCCCGAGCATGGTCATGGTGTTGAAGGTGTAGCCAAGAAAATACATAACCGCAATGGCGCCCAGCAAAGAAACCGGAATGGCGACCGCGATGATGATGGTGGAACGCAGGTTTTTGAGAAACAGCAGCACGACCAGGGCAGTCAGCAAGGTTGCGGAGAGCAAATGCTCTTCCAGTGCATCGATAATCCCCTGCACCAGGGCGCCGTCATTATGGGCGACCTGCAATTCGATACCTGGAGGCAGGTTGGGAATGATTTCTTCATTCAAACGCCTGGTTATTTCATCCACCATCGCAACGGTATTGGCGTTTTGTACTTTGACGATACCGATTCCCACGGCGGGCACGCCGTTGAAACGTGCCAGTTGGCGATAATCTGCCAGGCCATCCTCAATCTCGGCAAAGTCACGCAAGCGTTGCGGTGCGCCACCGGTATAGCTGACGATCATCTCGCCCAATTCCTCCGGGCTGTGATATTCCAGGTCCAGTTCGATCAGTTCTTCTCTGCCATGGCTGATCAGGAATCCACCAGGCAGACGTAAATGCTCGCGCTTGAAGGTCCGTACCACATCGGGCACCGTGATGCCCAGTTGTTTCATACGCGCAAGATTGAGGTTGACCCGAATGGTTCGGCGTTGCTCACCGCCAAGACGGACCTCACCCACGCCATCGATCGTTTCGAGTCGTTTTTTAATGATGTTGCGAGCGTAGAGATTCAGCTGCTGCAATGTCCGGTCGCCAGTCAGGGCAAGCCACATCACCGGCAAAGCACCAAATTCGATTTTTGCCACCACCGGTGGTTCTGCTTCATTCGGCAGCTCCCTCAGCACCTGGTTGACGCGGGTCTGGACTTCGTTAAACGCAATGTTGACGTCCTTGTCCATTTTGAAACGGATGTTGATGGCAGAAACCCCGGGCGAGGAGCTGGATTCAATATGGTCAATTCCGGGTGTGCTGTTGACCGAAGACTCGATCAGGTTGGTGATACTGGAGTCGACGATTTCAGGTGTGGCGCCAGGTAAAATCGTCAGCACGGAAATCATTGGAAACTCAACCGTTGGATAACGATCAATACCGATATCCTTGTAGCTGATGATGCCAAACAGCACCAGGACGGCTGACAGCATGTAGGCAAATACATGCCGCCTGATGGAAAGTTCAGGTAAATTCAATTGGCTAACCCCGTCACAGTTACAAACGCACCGTCGGTTAAAAAGGCCGCTCCATCCACCGCCACTGTTTCACCACCCTTGAGGCCGGAGGTGATTTCAACAAGGCCGTTCTGGTGATGACCGGTCTTTACCAGCCGGGCTTTAGCTTTATCACCGTTGATGACATAGACCAATTCACCGGCCGGTCTGCGCACAACACTGATCACCGGAACCATCACGGCCTGTTGCCGCGTCTCAATCAAGACTTTTCCGGAAAGTGTTGCTTTTGGCCTCAAATTACCCGGGTCTTCCAGATCCACGATGGCCATTACGGCGCGGCTTCCTGCACCAACCGACGGCTGCAGCGCTGTGATGACACCTGGGACAAATTCCCCGGGGGTCAGCGGGCTGTAAATTTTTACTGGCTGGCCGACCCGGATTTTCAGCGCTACCGTTTCAGGGTAGGGCAACCAGGCTTGCAATAACTCGGGCCGGGTGATTTCAAACAGGGCTGCGCCGCGTTTGACGAAATCGCCGGGGGAGATGTAACGTTGCTGAATCACGCCGGAAACCGGTGCAATGACCCGCGATTTGGCCAGCGAGTCTTCGACAATTGCGAGTTGTGCCACCGCTGCCTTGTAATCCGCGCGGTAGGCCGCCAATTGCTCGTTGGCATCGTCGACCTGGGTCTGGGATGAAAGGTTCCTGGATGAAAGGGTCTGGAAGCGGTCCACACGGCGTTCACCATTGGCAATATGTACAGCCAGGCGCTCCAGACCGGCTTGTGCGGCCTGTTTCTGCAATAACAATGTGGAGGTGTCGATTTCGGCGAGCAGCTGTCCTTGTTCTACGATGTCACCTGTATCCGCCAATACGATGGTGATACGCCCTTCCACCTCTGCTGCCAGCGTTGGTACGGACAGGCTGTACACCTGGCCGACGGTTTGTAGCCAAATCGGCAGATCCGTGATGACTGCCCGTTGTGTGGTGACCGGCACTGCGCTGCGGTTGCTTGTTTCGGCGTCGGCGTCTGGTTCCATTTCGCCGCAGGCATTGAACAGCAAAGTTACCAATACCGTAAGCATTACGATTATCGACGTCTTCATCATCACGAGCCGGTACCTTTCTGGAGTACACCATTGAACAAAATATCCATGACACCCTTGCTGTAACTGCTGGCGTCGGTAGAAAAAATGGCTTCAGGTATGTGTTGCACGATCGGGGCTGCCTGGAAAAAAAACAGGTTTGCAGCAATGATCATGAAGGCCGCCAACGAGGGGTCTAGATCCTTGCGGAACTCATTTTCCTGTTGACCCTGGCGCACCATCGCAACCAGTCGGGTGAAAACCTCGCCTACAACGTGCTTGGCAATGTCCTGACCGCGCTGCGGCCCGCCCGACAGGGCTTCGCGCAGAATCAGCTGGGTACTGCGTTTGTGGGCCAGAATGTTCTGCAGCTGGCCGGCGGAGAATTCTGACAAATGCTCAGCGTAGCTACCGGGGGCAGTTTCCAGGGAATCAAGCAGGATCGAGGTTCGCTGGACAGCGGTTTTCATGACTGCGAGGTATAGTTCATCCTTGTTTTTGAAGTGATGGTAAATGTTGGGCTTGCTGGTGTTTGCAAGACGCGCGATGGCGCTCATCGAGACCGCATCAAAACCCTTCTCGGCAAACAGGCTTTGAGCGGCAGCCAATATGGCCTGCTCTCCATTTGAACTTGTGGTCTTATTGTCGGGAATAGGTGACATAAGTTTTTCTCTGTGGTTCTGATAAACTGACCGAACGGTCGGTTAGTATACGCTCATTTGAATCCCTAACAAGAAAACCTCGGTTCAGATGTTCCTGTTAAGGAATCGTTTAAGGTAAAATTCGCCACTTCGACAATGAAACTACTATGCATATGTAGCGTCTACTATCGGGCGATGAATGCAAACCAGACTGACGACGGTTCAATTCGATGATGATAAATACAAAAATGAGATGGCTATCCAGCCTGCTGTTGACGTTGCCTTTGTTGGTAAACGCACTGGAATTTGATGAGATCAAGGAGTTTGGTGAGGTCTTTAAAATCTCAGCGCAGGCAAACAATCGACAGCTTATCGAGGTCAGCTGGGATATTGCCGAGGGTTATTACCTGTATAACAACAAATTTCTGAGATTTGAGACAGAGACCACGGGTGTGGTGCTGGGCGAGCCCAAAATCCCGGAGGGTGAACGTAAATTTGATGAGTTACTGGGCGAAGAAGTGGTCAAGTACCATGACCGCCTGACCATCGGCGTACCGCTGGAGTCCGTCCCTGCGGGTCTTAATTTCATGAGTTTAAAAGTGCGGTCCCAGGGATGTCTGGAAAACGTGCTGTGCTACCCCCCGACTGAACAGATTTTACTGGTCAGTTTGCCGGCGGCAGTGCTGGAACCAGTCGTCAAACCTGAGTCTGAACCCGCCTTGCCTGAGCCGGAACCTTCAATACTTGAGCAGGATTTATCAGAGCCGGCATCGTCGCTGGTGGACTTATTCAACCCGCCGAACGCTGTTTTGGGTCAGGATGCGGCCAATAACCAGCCCGCTCTGTCGGCAGATGAAGCCTTTGTTTATGAGGCCATCGGTCTTTCTGCCGATACGATACTGGTGCGCTTTACCGCCCAAGACGGTTATTACCTTTATCGGGACAAGTTTGCTTTCCGGGTGGTAGGTGACAGTGGGTTTGAAGTTTACGAAGCCCGTTTTCCCCAGGGCACGATCAAGGATGACCCGGAGTTTGGGCCGGTAGAAGTCTATTTCGGGCAGATCGAAGTACCGGTGAGCGTTAACAGGCCTGCCGGACAGGAGCTGAGCATAAGCCTGGAAGCAGATTACCAGGGTTGCCGTGACGGCGATATTTGTTATCCGCCGCAAACATCACGTGTTGATTTGCTCATGCCGGCTTCGGATCAGGCCGTGGTACATGGCTTGGTTGCAGACTCTGATTCAGCGACCACAGTTATGCCTGTCTCAGAACAGGATGTACTCGCCCGAATGTTGCTGGATAATCCCGGCGGCGCCTTGTTTGCCTTTTTCATCGCCGGCCTCCTGTTGGCCTTTACACCCTGCGTGTTCCCGATGGTACCTATCCTTTCGGGCATTATCGCGGGTCAGGGTGAGCGCATGACCACATCCAGGGCGTTCTGGTTGTCGCTGGTTTTTGTGCTCGCCATGGCGGTCACCTATACCGTTGCCGGTGTTCTGGCAGGGCTATTTGGCCAAAATCTGCAAGCATTGTTCCAGAACCCGTGGATACTTGGATTCTTTATTGCCATATTTATTGCCTTGGCTTTTTCAATGTTTGGCTTTTTTGAGTTGCAATTGCCGGCCAGCCTGCAGACACGTCTCACACGTGCCAGCGACCAGCAGGAGGGCGGCAGCCTGACGGGTGTTGCGGTGATGGGTTTTCTGTCGGCGCTGATCGTCGGCCCATGTGTTGCCCCGCCACTGGCAGCGGCGCTGATCGTGATTGGTGCTTCCGGCAGCCCCGTTTTGGGTGGTAGCGCGTTGTTTGCGCTTTCGATGGGTATGGGTGTGCCGCTGATCCTGTTTGGTGTGTCCGCCGGAAAACTGGTACCCAAGGCAGGCCCGTGGATGGATGCAATCAAAGCGGTGTTTGGTGTTGGTTTACTGGCTTTGGCAATCTGGATGCTGGAACGAATTGTGCAGGGCCCGGTCATTTTGCTGCTGTGGGGAATGCTTGCAATAGCCAGTGGCGTATACATGGGTGCACTGGAGCGTATTGCCGAGGGAGCATCGGGGTGGCGGCGTCTGTGGAAATCGATGGGTCTGGTGTTGCTACTGCTTGGTGCCATTGAAATCATCGGTGCTGCGTCTGGAGAGGATAATTGGATGGAGCCGCTCGAAAGCATCAATTCCGGCGCACAGCAGGTGGCCGTTGACCATGTCGACTTCCAAAGGGTCAAGTCGCTGACAGACCTGGAAGCAGCTGTGGCCCGAGCCAATCAGGCGGGTAAACCGGCGATGCTGGACTTTTTTGCAGACTGGTGTGTTGAATGTGTGCGTATGGAACGCAACACCTTCGGCGAGCCTGAAATTCAGGCTTTATTCCAACGGATTCAACCGCTGCAGGCAGACGTAACAACCAATGATGAAATTGACCAGGCTTTGATGGCGGAATACGGGATCATCGGTCCGCCTGCCATCCTGTTTTTTGATCGCAACGGCAAAGAATTACGCGGCTTTCGGCTGGTGGGCTATTTTGAGCCTGAAGAGTTTGCGGAGCACCTCAAAAAGGTACTGGACCTGCCGTAGTGCGTCGATTAACTCTAGTGACAGTGTCGCTATTGGCGTTAATGGCAGGCTTGTATCTTTCTGCCAGACTTGATGTCAGCCCACAGTTCATTTCTGAAAAGCCGGGCAAGCAAAATCTGGTCGGTCATCAGCAGCCAGATTTTGAGTTGCTTAGTAACACGGGCGAGCCCGTTACCAATGCAGCATTTGCCGGCAAGACCACATTGATTAATTTCTGGGCGACCTGGTGTGTGCCGTGTCGCGCAGAAATGCCGATGCTGATGGAGTTGCACTCAGAGTATGCAGCGCGCGGATTTCAAGTTGTCGGTATTGCCCTGGATGAGGTCCGGCAGGTCAACAGGTTTATCAAGGAAATCAACATCAGTTACCCGATCCTGGTGGGTGAAGTCGATGTCATGGCCACCAGCGCCGCCTATGGAAATGTCGCGGGTGTGCTGCCATACAGCGTGCTGGTTGATAAAAGCGGCATCATTCGTTGGCAGCATGCCGGCGAAGTTGATCGTGATGAAATTTCCAGACTGATAGACAGTTTATTGTAGCTGGTAAGCACTGAAGCCCGGAAAAAATGGGTCCACAGATTATTAAGAGCAGGTCCGCACCGGGCTCGGCAATAGCGTGCGTGCTCACAGACTAGAAAAATGGCGTGCGAGAGAAAACCTCGATTCTCAATTGCAAATTTGTGTGAATCGTGCAGATTTGCTCTTTCCATTCGGAGTCACCTAAGTTTGCATCGTCCACAGTGTCCAGCCGGGATACGGGTACCTTCCTCCTGGGACCGTGAGCCGACAGGAAGTCGGCGACCGAGCGACGCAGGGATGCGCTTGAAGCCTGTCTCAGGAGGAAGGTACCCGTATCCCGGCGCCCAGCAGCGACTTGCAAACATTTAGACTCTCAAACGTAATCTACAAACCAGTGTTTGCACTGATATTGCACCGATCTTCTTCAATACGGCACCGAACGGTAGACAAGTGCAGGGATTTCATTCAGACTTGTCGCCCCCTGACGAGGATAGCCTGTTCGTGGTCAAAGTTAGCGTATTTAACGGTCCCAACTTGAATTTACTCGGTCAGCGGGAACCCGATCAGTACGGGTCACGCAGCCTGCCGGATATTATGCAGGAGCTTGAGCGGTTTGCCGATAGTTGCGATGTTGAACTTGAGCACATGCAGACCAATTCCGAAGGCGAGATGGTGGATGCAATTCAGCAGGCCGGTCGCCATGAGGTCAATTACATCATCATCAATCCGGCAGGATATACCCACACCAGCGTGGCAATCCGCGATGCGTTATTGGCGGTGGATATACCGTTTGTAGAAGTCCATCTCTCTGCAGTTAGCGCACGTGAGCCTTTCAGGCAGGTCACCTATTTCTCAGACATTGCATTAGGGGTGATCAGTGGCTTTCGTGGCGAGAGTTACTTACTGGCCCTGCAGGCCATTTTAAATCGAATTGAACCCTGAAGCGGGAGCTACAGCACGTGGACATACGAAAGATTAAAAAACTGATAGAGCTGTTGGAAGGCTCCAGCCTGACAGAAATTGAAATCGTGGAAGGCGAAGAATCCGTTCGCCTGGTGCGCGGCGGCGCAGTTCAGACCGCGGCAGCCCTGGCGCCCGCGCCGGTCACCGCAGCAGTGCCCGCAGTGGCCGCCGAGCCGGCGGTGGTCGAAGACGAAGACCAGATACCGGAAGGTGAGGCTGTGTTGGCACCCATGGTGGGCACGTTTTATGCGGCTTCCAGCCCTGAAGCACAGCCCTTTGTGAGCCTCGGCCAAAGCGTTGGCGTGGGCGATACGCTGTGTATCATTGAGGCCATGAAAATGTTCAATCAGATTGAGGCGGACATTGCCGGCACGGTGGTGGCCATCCTGGTCGAGACCGGCCAGCCGGTCGAATATGATCAACCCTTGTTTGTTATCCGCTAAGTCATGGCCGTACTTGAAAAACTTGTCATCGCCAACCGCGGCGAAATCGCACTGAGAATACTACGCGCCTGTCAGACGATGGGTATCAAGACCGTTGCAGTGCACTCCACCGTTGACCGCAATTTAAAACATGTCGCGTTGGCAGATGAGGCTGTCTGTATCGGTCCTGCTGCCAGCACAGACAGTTACCTGAATATCCCGGCCATTATTGCGGCAACCGAAGTCACCGATGCGGTTGCGGTACATCCGGGCTACGGCTTTCTGGCGGAAAATGCAGATTTTGCCGAGCGTGTCGAGAAAAGCGGTTTTATTTTTGTTGGACCAAGAGCAGAAACCATTCGTTTAATGGGCGACAAGGTATCTGCCATTAAGGCCATGAAAGATGCGGGGGTTCCCTGTGTGCCTGGTTCCGGCGGTGCACTGTCAGATGATGTGGCAGAAAACCACGCCATCGCCCGCCGCATTGGTTATCCGGTCATTATCAAGGCGGCCGCAGGTGGCGGTGGCCGTGGAATGCGTGTTGTTCATACCGAAGCACATTTGGCCAATGCCTTGCAGCTGACACAACAGGAGGCTCAGACGATATTCGGCGACGGCACGGTTTACATGGAAAAATTCCTCGAGAACCCGCGCCATGTTGAAGTGCAGGTGATGGCTGACCAACATGGCAACGCCATTCACCTGGGTGAGCGTGATTGCTCAACCCAACGGCGCCATCAGAAAGTCATCGAAGAAGCGCCGGCGCCTGGAATAACAGCCGAACAGCGCGCAGAGATTGGCGCGGTTTGTGTGGAAGCCTGCAAACGCATCGGTTATCGAGGTGCAGGTACGTTTGAATTTTTGTATGAAGATGGCAGATTCTATTTTATCGAAATGAATACCCGTATCCAGGTTGAACACCCGGTCAGCGAACTGATTACCGGTGTCGATCTGATCAAGGAACAAATTCGTGTTGCTGCTGGTGAGAGACTTGCATACACCCAGGACGACATCGTCTTTAGCGGTCATGCGATTGAATGTCGGATCAATGCTGAAGACCCGGAGACTTTCATGCCTTGTCCGGGAACGATCGAAGGCTTTCATGCGCCGGGCGGACCCGGTATTCGTGTGGATTCACACATTTATGATGGTTATAAAGTGCCGCCAAATTACGATTCAATGATCGGCAAGGTCATCGCCCATGGTGAAGACCGGCAAACGGCGATTGCGCGGATGCGGATTGCACTTGATGAAATGGTATTGAACGGTATCAAGACCAATATTCCACTGCACAAATGGCTGCTATTGGATCCTGGTTTCATCAAGGGCGGTTTCAATATTCACTACCTGGAAAAGCGTCTGACTGATCGGGCGTCCGAGTAGCTCAACCCCTCATGTCCTGGTTGGAACTCAGCGTGCGCGTGTCGCAGCAAAGCGCGCCACTGGTTGAAAGCCTGCTGCAAAATGAACCGGTGCTGGCATTAACACTGACTGATGATGCGGACGACCCCGTGCTTGAACCCGGCGTAGGTGAAACCCCGTTGTGGCCCAGCGTTTGTATAACCGCGCTTTTTGCTGGTGATACGCCGGTCGATTCATTGACCCGGATGCTGAGCCTGGTGCCTGGCATCGACCGGCCACAGCAAGTCAGCTTCCGGAAATTTGAAGATCAGCAATGGGAACGGGTCTGGCTGGACCGTTTCAAACCCATGCAATTCGGTAGCGGTCTGTGGATTGTACCGGGTGAACAGGATGCACCATCCGATGCGACACATGTCCTCCGACTGGACCCGGGCCTGGCATTTGGCACCGGCACCCACCCGACCACGCGCTTATGCCTGCAATGGATGGATGGCCATGATTTTCAGGGGCAAACTGTGATCGACTATGGTTGTGGCTCGGGCGTACTGGGTATTGTCGCCGCCATTAAAGGTGCAACTGAAGTCATCTGCGTGGATAACGACCCGCAAGCCCTGGTGGCTACCAGCGACAACGCCGAGCGCAATGACGTGGCGAAAAAGATACGAACCTTGATGCCGCCACAGTTTAAGTCTGAGCCTGCGGATGTAGTGATGGCCAATATACTGGCGGGCCCATTAATTGAACTCGCACCGCTACTACTGGCTTCGCTGCGTGCTGGCGGTGCTTTGGTGTTGTCAGGTATTCTCGAAGAGCAAACGCAAGATGTCGCGCAGGCCTACCGGCAATTCCTCGATGAGCCTGTCATTTCAACGGACGATGGCTGGATCCGAATATATGGTGAAAAGCGCAGTCCTCAAGTGATCCCAATAGAAGAGCTCAGGTGAAACCAGTGCGCTTATCCCAGCAGCTTTCAGATTTGTTCGCATATCTGCTAATCCCTGGTGTGAGCATTATTTTACCCGCTCGTTTTTCACTCTGGATTCTGCGCAAGACATCCGCCTGGCGCTGGTTTATGGCGGCCGCCGCAGACGCTGCTTTCAGGGGCGCCCAAAGCCACGTTGATATTGATGATCAAGCTGCCTTTAAAATGCGTTGGAAACAGGTGGAGTTACTGGACGTTCGTGATTTGTACATGATGCTGGCCGGTCGCTCATCGGCGGTGCTGGCAGAAATCGAGCAACCGGTTTTGCTTGAAACCGCCAGAGACCGGGTGGTCATTGGTATGCATTGGGGACCATCCATTTCCATTTTGAAATTGTTGCAAGAGGCTGGTCTTGAACCGGCCCTGCCGTACCGCCCACCGGAAAAAGAGAGTCTGTGGATCAGGCCTTTCTATTATCTGTTCAGTACCATGGCTGCTCGCTACATGGTGAAAACCATGGCAGAGCGGGCGGTGCCCGTCGGCGGGGCGGGCAAGGTTTTACGTGGCATGATGGATCAGACGGGCAGTGTGATTGTGGTAATGGATGCGCCACCTATGGAGGGAAGACCAACATTACGCAGCCCGGTCCTTGGTAAATACGCGCTGTTTAATGCCAATTTCCCCAACACGATTGCGGACAAAGAAAAACAGTATGTTTTTTACGCCATCAGTTTGCAGGCAGGTGAATCGCTACGCAAAATACTGGAACTGGAAGGGCCGTTCAGTTCAAGACAGGCACAAGACTTTCTAGAAAATTATGCTGGTTTTCTGGACCGTCACCTCGTCTCTGACCCGGCCCAATGGCGCATCTGGCATGTTGCCGGGCAATTCTGGAGCTGATGCACCAGGGCCGCGGGGCTCAGAAGTCAGGTTTCTCTGAAGCTGATAGGTAACGGTTGACTGAATCAATGAGTTCCTGGCGGGCAACGTCCACGCCTTTCCAGCCGCCGGTTTTGACCCACTTATTTCTCTCGAGATCTTTATAGTGTTCAAAAAAGTGCACGATCTGGTCGAGCAGGATGTCGTCAAGGTCATCAACCGAAGTTACGTGCCGATACATGCCGGTCACATCAGAGACCGGCACCGCGATGATCTTGGAATCTTCTCCGGCCTCGTACTTGATGGCAGGGCTGTTCATCGGCACCTCGATGATGACGTTGATATCGTCGGGAAAATTTCTTCCGGCGGGTACTTTTTGCAAGCTCATTCACAGTTCCTCGTGCGTTGACCGGGCATTATACCCAGCGCGCTGGTTTTGGCAGTGTTTTCAGCGGCTTTTGTGCATCTTTTTGACTATCTTCATTTCAAACAGAGGCCTAAACAACTACAATATGCGACCGCTTTGAAGGTTTAGAATTAATGAGTCCTGCAACACCCGCAAAAAATCACTCACGAGGTTATGTCATTCCTATCGGTGGGGCAGAAGCAAAACGAAAAGACCCCGTTATCCTTGAGCGTTTCGTCGCCTTGTGCGGTGGCGAATCAGCACGAATCCTGGTGATTCCCACGGCTTCATTGCTGGATGAAACCGGCCCCTTGTACCAGCAGTTATTTGAAGGCATGGGCGCCAAGGCGGTCTGCATTCCAATTGAAGACCGTGATCATTGTTATCAGGATGACATTCTGAGCGCGCTTGAAAAGGCCACCGGGATATTTATCACGGGTGGAAACCAGCTACGGCTGAGCACGATACTGGGCGGCACGCCGGTTGCCCGCGCCATACGTCGTCTGAATGCGGCTGGTGTACACATGGCGGGAACTTCTGCCGGCGCCGCGATCATTTCAGAGCACATGATCGCCGGCGGCCGCGGTGGACCCTCGCCGAGGGAAAGTGGCGTGGTACTGGCGCCGGGGCTGGGACTCACCAATCGAGTCATCATTGACCAGCATTTCAACAAGCGCGGCCGATTGGGGCGTCTGCTGGCCGCCTTGTCGTTTAATCCCTTTGTCTGCGGCCTCGGTATCGATGAAAACACGGCCGCGTTTATCGCGCCGGACGGTATCATGGAAGTCGTTGGTCATGGCACTGTGACCGTTGTTGACCCTGCCGACCTGAGACATTCTTCCATGAGCTATGTGCGTAAGGCTGAGGCGATTTCCCTGGTCGGTCTGAAGCTGCATGTACTGGCCCATGGTTCCAAATTTAATCTGGAAACCCGTGAAGCAACATTGCTCAAAGGAACCTGAAGGAGTACTGGTGCTTGTTGTGGTATGTTTATTGATCTGCCATTGAAGGTTTAGCTATGAAAATACTCTCCACAAATGTTTATGTCGGGCCGAGTCTGTATGCACATTTCCCGGTCATTCGTCATCAGCTTGATCTGGGTATTTTGGAGGACTGGCCGTCCGTGCGGCTTGGTGAAAAGTTTATTGACAGTTTGATTGAGGCGTTACCGGGGCTGCAAAACCATGGTTGTTCCTATGGCGAGCCGGGCGGCTTCATACGCCGTTTACGCGAAGATGAAGGCACCTGGATGGGTCACATCTGGGAACACGCATCGCTAGAGCTGCAGAACGAAGCCGGCTCCGATGTTTCCTTTGGTCGCACCCGGAGCACCGGGGAAGCTGGCCAGTACAACATGGTGTTTCAGTACAAGCAACGTGATGTGGGGCTGGAAGCTGCACGTATCGCGCGCCAGTTATTATTGGGTCTATTACCGGATGATCTGAAACAGGAAGTTTCATCGGAAATCGACAGCGACTTCAATTATGAAGAACAACGCGATGAGTTCATCGTGTTTGCCCAGCGCAAGGAATTGGGGCCAAGTACTGCATCACTGGTCAGTGCCGCAGAAGAGCGGGGCATACCCTACCTGCGTCTGAACAAGTATTCGTTGGTGCAGTTTGGACACGGTGCCTACCAGCAACGTATCCAGGCCACCATCACCAGTAAAACAAACCATATTGCGGTTGAGATTTCCTGCGACAAAGAAGACACCCACAACCTGCTACGGGATCTCGGCTTACCGGTTCCGAGCCAAAAAATGATTTATAACGAGGGAGCCGCAGTGCGCGCTGCGCGCCATATCGGTTATCCGGTGGTGCTAAAACCACTCAATGCCAATCACGGACGCGGCGTGTCCATCAACCTGACCACCGATGAGCAGGTTACGACGGCGTTCGCCTTTGCCCGCGAGCAAGGAACCGGGCGGTCGGTATTGGTCGAAAGCTTTGTTGAGGGTTTTGATCATCGCATGCTGGTGGTCAACAACGAGTTGGTGGCCGTAGCCAAACGGGTGCCGGGTCACGTCAAGGGTGACGGCAAAAGCACCATTGTCGCCTTGATCGAGAAGGTCAACGAAGACCCGCGTCGTGGTATTGGCCATGAGAAAGTATTAACCCGGCTGGAGCTTGACCGCCCTGCGCTTGAATTGCTGGCATTGGCCGGCCATGACGCCGAAACGGTTTTACCGGATGGTGAGATATTCTATCTGCGCAATACGGCAAACCTGTCCACCGGTGGAACCGCCATCGATTTGACCGATGTGGTCCACCCCGACAACCGTGAAATGGCGGTTCGTGCCATCCGGGCAGTGGGTCTGGATGTCGGCGGTGTAGATTTTCTGTCCGCAGACATCACCGAATCCTATAAGGAGATTGGCGGCGCCATTGTGGAGGTTAATGCAGCACCTGGTTTCAGAATGCATATTGCGCCGTCTGAGGGTGAGCCGCGCGATGTCGCCGGCAAGGTCATGGACATGTTGTTCCCGCCCGGCACACCCACGCGTATCCCGGTGGCCAGTATTACCGGCACCAACGGCAAGACCACAACTTCGCGTATGCTGGCCCACATCCTTAAAACCGCCGGTCATACCGTGGGTATGACATCAACGGATGGTGTTTATATTGACGGACGTCTAACGGTCAAAGGCGATATGACGGGGCCGACATCGGCACATATTGTCCTGCGTGACCCGACCGTTGATATCGCAGTGATGGAAACCGCTCGTGGTGGCTTGCTGCGTTCTGGTCTGGGCTACCGGCGTTGTGACGTATCGGCCTGTCTGAATATTTCGGCGGACCATCTCGGTCTTAAAGGCATCGATACACTGGAGCAACTGGCGGAGCTTAAACGTATCGTGATCGAAGTAGCTCGCGATACAGCAGTTTTGAATGCCGATGATGACCTGTGTCTCAAGATGGCCGATTACACCCAGGCCAAGCATGTTTGTTACGTCACCATGAACCCGGCCCACGCGTTGGTGAAAGAGCATATCCGTGCTGGTGGCAGGGCTGTTGTGCTGGAACAGGGGATCAATGGTGACATGATTACGCTGTACGATAATGGCACCCACTCCCAGTTGGTATGGACGCACCAGATACCGGCAACCATGGACGGCAAGGCCACGCATAACGTTCAAAACGCCATGTTTGCCGCCGCATTGGCGTACTCGCTGGATAAATCTCTGGACGATATCCGTCATGGTTTACGTTCATTCGACTCCACCATCTTCCAGGCCCCGGGCCGGATGAATGTATTCGATGAGCACCCGTTCCGTGTCATCCTGGATTACGGCCACAACCCGGCAGCCATCCATGCTATTTGCCAGTTGGTGGATCGTCTTGATGTGACCGGTCGACGGATTTGCGTGCTGGCAGCGCCGGGTGATCGTCGCGACGAAGATATCCGTGCCATCGCTGATGAGGCCAATGGCCATTTTGATCATTATATCTGCCGTGCCGATGACCGCCGCCGTGGCCGCGGTGAAGATGAAGTACCAAAAATGCTGGCAGAGCAACTTCTGGCCGGCGGTATTGATGCCAGTGCTGTTGAGATCGTACCGGATGAAGTATTGTCCGTTGCGAAGTCATTGGACATGGCGCGGGAAGGTGACCTGGTAGTCCTGTTTGCAGATGATGTGAGTCGAAGCTGGAACCAGGTGATTCAGTACGAGGCTGACGGTGAAACCACCGGCGCCAGCAAAGACACAAAACCGGCACACAGTTTCGTGGAAGAAGACCCGGAAGCGTTCTCGCTGGACGCCGGCGTGCGTTTGGTCAGAGATGAACGCGGCGTACGTTTGGCCCGGGAAGAAGAAAGCGATTAGGATCAGAGGTTTCGGGTTTTGAACATCGAACTACTCGACAGCCGTCGTCTGACCGGTCCGAACCTGTTTTGGGACTGGCCGGGCGCGATTCTGGATATTGCCTGCGAAGGTATTCCTGCAGAACAGCTGATTTCGGCCTGGTCGGATCAAGTCGGGGCGCTGATGGCAACCATGGGCTGGTGCGCCGACAACATCTGCACGCGGATTTATGACGGTGGCGCCAGTCTTGTCATCAACGCCCCCATCGATGTGTTGTATACCGCCTGTGAATTGAACGAAGTGGCTTTGAACCGCGCCATTGCATCTTTATCGGGCCAACCGCCGCCGGACCTGGATGAGGCGATCACTTGCTTGACCGCACAGCTTGCTGAAGAACAAAACCCGGATCTTTTGGCTATACAGCTGGCTGCGGCAGATCACCAGGTACCTTTTCTTTGGGATGATGACGAAGTGTCAGTCGGCTTTGGGAAAACGGCAATTGTGTGGCCGGCCAACCAGTTACCCGCAGCGGGAAGCATCGACTGGGAAGGTATAGATACGATTCCCCTTGGTATTGTCACCGGCACCAACGGCAAATCAACCACCGTCAGACTGGCGGCGTCGATCCTGGCTGCAGCCGGCTTGCGTGCCGGTATCACATCGACGGACTACATACGTGTTGGCGAGGAAATTCTCGACCGTGGGGATTATTCCGGACCTGGCGGTGCCCGTACACTATTAAGACATCCGCAATCCGAAGCCGTGGTGCTTGAAGTCGCCCGCGGCGGTCTGCTGCGTCGGGGTATCGGTGTGGAGCATGCGGATGGTGCGCTGATCACAAATATCGCTGCCGATCACCTGGGCGACTACGGTATAAATACGGTATCGGATATGGCCGAGGCCAAGTTTATCGTACGTCGTGCGCTCGGTGCGGATGCGCCGTTGATACTGAATGCGGATGACCCTGAAAGTGTCAAGCTGGCAAGCTCGCTCAGTAACCACATTGTGTGGATCGGGCTCGATTCGACCAATCCGGTCTTGCAGAAACAACGCGAAAGTCAGGGCGGGGCCGCTTATCTGGATGATGGCTGGCTGGTTTTAGAAGAGCAGGGTGCCAGTCGAAAGATTGTCGAAGTTAAAGAGGTGCCCATCACCTTTGGTGGTGCGGCGCGTTATAACATCAGCAACGCACTGGGGGCGATGGCCCTTTGCCAGGTGCTGGGGGTGAATGATGAAGCCCTGGCCGACGGTCTCAAAGCCTTCAGCGGAGATGCAGACGATAACCCCGGGCGTGGCAACCTGTTTGAAAAAGACGGTATTCGTATATTTCTGGACTTCGCACACAATGAACACGGCATCAGGGCAATTAGCGAAACCATCAAAGCGTTCAATGCCAGGCGGCACATTGTATTGATGGGACAAGCAGGCGACCGTCCTGACAAGAACATTGCAGATCTGGTCCGCGCGGTCTGTAAGCTTGAGCCCGATCAACTATTGGTCTGCGAGTTACCTGGGTATGAGCGCGGCAGGGAGCCTGGGGTCGTACCGGATTTGATACGCGGCTTCGCCATTGCTGCAGGTATTCCAGAACAAGCTGTGACGCTTTTTGATAGTCCGCTGGAGGGTGTTAAAGTAGCTCTTGCGGACGCCAAAGACGGCGATTGCCTGGTGTTGCTGGCCCTGACCCAGCGAGACGAGGTGCTCGAAATGATCCGTCGGTTCATAGCGTCGGACTAAACGTAGTGGCAAAACTTTACTTCAACTATTCATCAATGAACGCCGGCAAGACTACCGTCCTGCTGCAATCTGCACACAACTACCGCGAGCGCGGTATGAAACCCCTGCTGTTTACCCCAAAACTGGATGACCGTTACGGTGAGGGCTGGATCAAATCACGAATTGGTCTGCAGTCAAAGGCCACCATCTTCAACGCCGAAGATGACTTGTTCGAAATCACCCGTGAGCACCTGCAGCAGGAAAACATCCATTGCGTGCTGGTGGACGAGGCACAGTTCCTGAACCGGGAGCAGGTTTTCCAGTTGACCGAGGTCGTCGACCGCCTGAGTATCCCGGTTTTGTGTTTTGGTTTGCGTACTGATTTTCAGGGTGAGCTATTCGAGGGCAGCACCCACCTGCTGGCCTGGGCCGACGAATTGGCCGAAATTAAAACCATCTGTTATACCGGCCGAAAAGCCAATATGGTGGTACGTGTAGATGATGACGGCTACGCGCTGAAAGAAGGCGCACAGGTAGAAATCGGTGGAAATGAGCGTTACGTTTCGGTCAGCCGGGCCGAGTTTAAAAAAGTGTTTTACGGTGGTCAAAAGATCAAATTTATCGAACCGGTAGACACCGATGCCATGGACGAAAACCTTGCAGGCGATGAACAAGAGGCCGACAGCCTGCTATAGTTCGGCGTGCAACCAGCATGCCTTCAAAAAGATGCCTTGATCGTGGAATCGCTTGAATGCCAGAGGCACCGTATACTTGTTCAGAGGCTCCCTAGGTAATCACGCTATGGTGAAGTGAGGTCAGTGATGCGCTGGTTTATATTTATATTAATCGTATTTGCGATTCTGTGGTACATCAGAGGAATTGAAGAAGTAACGCCGCCACCCATCGAAGAAGGCTTTATCGGCGGCCCCATCAAAGCGCTGCGTAAAGTGGAGGGCTTCGAAAAATCCTACCTTGAAGCCAATGACGCGCACAAAAAGAAAATGGAAGAGCAGCTGGAGAAAGATTCCGGCGGTTGATCAGATTTTTCAGAATCAGGGTCGTTCGATTCCTGCAACAAGTCGCTTAGGCTTCCTAACCTGTATCAGCCATCACTGAAATCATCATTACTTTCCACTTCGGAAAGATATAACTTGCCAAGTTGGAAAGAGATGGTGTAGTATTCTCTTTCCAGTACGGAAAGAGAAGAAAGATGAGTAACGATATCGATAATGTAAGCCCTGGTGAGCTACAGAAAGCCCCTGAATCAGTAGCAGAAATGGAGCATGCCTGGGTGCCGCTGATTGCCGGGCTTCTGGTTGGACTGATGGTATTCGCGGCCAGTGAGAGCGAGAGGTGCGCTTATCTCTCCAGGATCGAACAAGGCAAGGCCAAATGACAAAAGCGCGACTTGACATGATCATCCACGCGCCCAATCGTTTACAAATTTGCGCATTTCTGACGCCGCTTCAAGAGGCCGAATTCCAGGTGCTTCGCGATGAACTCGGCGTAAGTGACTCCGTATTGTCCAAACATCTGAAACAACTTGAAGTTGCGGGCTACGTTGCTTTCAGAAAAGGCGCAGTTAACGGTCGTCAGCGTATGTGGACCGGTCTTACAAAGTCCGGCAGGAAAGCATTTTCGGAACACGTCGAAGAGTTGAACCGCATTGCCGGCGTCATCGCTGGCAAGTAGGGCAATAGTAACTGGAGCGTTGTCCGATCACTTTTTGCAGGATGGAAGCACCGCACTGGAAACATTCACGGCCCGCACGGTCGTAGACCAGCAATTCCTGGGCAAAATAGCCGGGGGCGCCATCCGAATTCACAAAATCTTTTAGTGTGGTGCCGCCCTGTTCAATGGCGCGACTCAGGACATCGCGGATGGCGGCCACCAGCCCCCCGTAGCGCCGCTTTGAAACCCTGCCGGCAGCGCGTTGCGGGTGTATACCAGCCATGAACAGCGCTTCAGAAACATATATATTGCCGACACCAACGACGACCTGGCCATTCATGATGAAGTTCTTAATGGCTACCTTTCGGTTGCGTGAGCGGCGGTACAAATAGCCTGCAGTAAATTCGGCAGACAGGGGTTCCGGGCCGAGATTACGCAACAATTCGTGTGATTCCATCGTGCCATCCACCCACAGGAATGCCCCAAAGCGACGCGGGTCGTTAAAACGCAGACACACACCATTGTCCAGTTCTACATCAACGTGGTCATGTTTTCCCGGGGAGAGCGGTTGCTCCAGAATACGCAGCGAGCCGGACATGCCGAGATGAATGATCAGCCCACCTTGCTCAAGGTTTAACAGCAGGTATTTGCCACGTCTGCGCAGACTGGTAAAGCACTGTCCCTCGGCCTTGCTGACAGCGTCAGGAACCGGCCAGCGTAACCTTCGATCGCGAACAATGACACGTGCGACACGCTGGTTGAGAAGGTGTGGTTCTATCCCTCTGAGCGTTGTTTCAACTTCTGGTAATTCCGGCATTTTTGTATTGGACCTGTGTGTTTGTCAGCATTGTAGTTCAGCCAGTGTTAGCATCTGACTGCATGAGTGATATTACCTTGGTTGGCATCGATACGGGGGGTACTTTCACCGATATCGTGGTGTTGGATGGTGGACGAAACGACGCTGGCATGCGGCACTGCAAGGTGCTTTCTGACCCGACAGATCCATCCGGACCCATCGTTGAGGGTCTGAAACGACTCGGTCTCGAGAACCAACGGCTGAAGATCATTCACGGCACCACGGTCGGCACCAATGCTGTATTGGAAGGCAAGGGGGCGCGGGTCGCCTATGTGACCAGCG